>Ga0078972_1008697_pt1 | contig 20896 bp, 29 predicted proteins | sample YelNatPaOPGAMG01_FD_67568 | JGI IMG/M metagenome (GOLD analysis project Ga0078972, IMG submission 67568) | Hot spring thermophilic microbial communities from Obsidian Pool, Yellowstone National Park, USA - OP-RAMG-01 (SPADES assembly) (version 2) | ecosystem: Environmental > Aquatic > Thermal...
CCCACACCATGCCCAGTTAAACATTTAATTACTTTTAAACCATTGTCTTCAGCGGTTTTTTGAATAATCCAACCAAGATCGCCTAATGTTTTGCCCGGCTTTGCTTGTTTAATCGCTCTTTTTAAAGACAGTTCAGTAGTTTTAATTAAATGTTTTGCTTCTTTAGAAATATGACCGATGCCAATGGTGACAGCCGCATCGGCAAAAAATCCTTGACGCTCCACTCCAAAATCAATTTTTAAGACATCGCCTGATTGAAGTTTATAATCACCGGGAAAGCCGTGAACCACCACCTCATTGACCGAAGCGCAGATAGAAGCGCCAAATGGCTTTAAAGCGCCATCGGGTTGGTAGCCCAAAAAGGCTGGTTGAACTTCATATTTTTTAGTTAATTGATAAGCTAATTTATTTAAATGACTTAAAGAAACTCCAATTTCTGCCTCTTTAATAATCGCTTTTAAAATCTTGGCTAAAATTTTACCGGCTAAAGCGATTTTTTTTATCTCTTCTTGAGATTTTAAATTAACCATTTCATCATTGATTTTGTTATTTTTTCCGGTAATGGTTTTCCATTAATGGTTATTACTTTATAGCCGCGTTTTTTAAACTCTAATAATATCTGCTGCGTTCTTTCTTTGTATTCTTTTAATCGTATTTTAATTGTTTCTGGATTATCTAAACTGCGACGATAAAAATTTCCGGCGCAAAAAGGACATTTTAAAATTTCTGCGTTTCCAGGTTTTAAAAGTTTTAATTTTCCTAAATCTAAAATTTGCGTTCCACAAATCGAACAAATAAGACGCGCGCTATTTCTTTTAATTGACTCTTTTTCAGAAACCTCGATATTAAAAATAAAAATATTTTTCTTGCCATAATATTTTTCTAAAACATCCATTAGGCCTTTTTGTTTTTTAAGATTAAGTCCGTGCTTCAGTTCGCTTTCATCTTTACTATAGCCAAAAGCTTCGTAAAATGTCCTTGGTGAACCAGAAAAAATAATACCTAAACCAACTTTGGCTAACTGGGTAGTCCTTTCTTTGGTAATTTTAAGCACCCAATCAGGACTGCATAATTTACCAGAATCGAATAATTTCTTTTGTTCTTGAATAATTTTATCTTTTTGATTTGCTTTATTATGAACAACCTGCTCGATATATCTACCAGTATCAAAATGTATTAGACCTAATCTATCAGCTAATAGTTTTGCTTGGGTTCCTTTGCCTGAACCCGGTGGGCCCATAATGATAATTGTCCTCATAAAAAATGGAAAATCGTTATTCGAAAATCGAAAATGGTATCGAAAATGGAAAATCGAAAACGAATTTCTCTTTTCGAAGATCGATACGGTTTTCTGTTTTCGCTTAACGATTTTCGAATTTCGAATTTAATTATATTTCTTCATATTCTCTCATCACCAATTGAGAGTTAATTTGTCGAATCGTTTCTAATGCCACCGAGACGACAATTAAAAGCGCTGTGCCGCCAATCGTTAAAATTGCCATACCAGTAAACATTCTCATAACCTGAGGCAAAATGGCGATTAAACCCAAAAATATGGCACCCGAAAAGGTTAATCGATTAATAATTTTAGAAAGAAAAATAGAAGTAGAATCTCCTGGCCTAATACCCGCGACAAATCCGCCGGCGCGTTGAAGATTTTTGGAAATTTCTTTAGGATCAAAAGTAACCGCTGTATAGAAATAAGTGAAAATAACCACTAATAAGAAATAAATTAAAGCATAAAGATATTGATTATTAAAAAATTGAGTAACTAATTCATTAAATTTTAAAGACAAACTCTTTGAGAAAATCGCGCTTGCCTGAGCGATAAATTGAGGAAAAAGTAAAATAGAAATGGCAAAAATAATCGGGATTACTCCGGCTTGATTAACTTTAAGCGGTAAATAACTTGAGGCGCCGCCATACATTTTCATTCCCCTGACTCTTTTAGCGTAAGCAATGGGTATTTTTCTTTCGCCTTCGTTGATAAAAACAACGCCCGCAATCACCAACACAGCCACTATACTAAAAACAAGATAGGTAGGTAAGGTCTCTGGGTTATAGGCAGATAGTGCCCGCCAGATATTTGCCGGTAAACTGCTGACAATGCCGGCAAAAATTATCAAAGAGATGCCATTGCCTATTTTTTGCTCGGTAATGAGTTCGCCTATCCAAACCAAAATCATTGTCCCAGCGGTAATAATAATTGCGTTTTTGAGTAAATCAAGAAAACCTAAATGAGGAAGAATGTTATGAAAAATCAAAAAATTTAAAAATCCATAACCCTGAAGCAGCGCCAAAGGTACGGTTAAATAACGCGACCAGCGGTAAAATTTTGCCCGGCCAATAGCGCCTTCCTCGTAATACATCGCTTTTAAACTGGGAAAAATCATTGTTAAAAGCTGCATAATAATAGTGGCGGTAATATAAGGAGCAACGCCCAACATCACAATTGACAAATTATCTAAACCGCCACCGGAAAAAATATTAAAGAAACCAAATAATTGGTTGGTATTAAAAAGCTCTCTTAGACGAATAGCGTCAATAGAAGGAATAGGAATAGCGGCTAAAGCCCGGAAACACAACAACAAAAAAGCCACCATTAAAATTTTATTACGTAGGTCTTTAATTTTGAAAATCTGTGCTTCTATCACGAATAGAAGCAGATTAACGCGGATATCAACGCAGATTAACGCAGAATATCTTATTTTTGTAGTAATACTTGTCCGCCGGCCGCCTCAATTTTCTTTTTAGCGCTTTGTGAGATCTCTAATCCCTCAACCTTAAACGCCCTCTTAACTTCGCCGTTGCCTAAAATTTTTATTCGCTTGTCAGATTTTCTGATTAAACCGGCCCCTAAAAGAGTTTGTCTATTAATTACATCGCCTTTAATCTTTTTTTCTAAATCGCTAAGATTTACTACTACTGGCTTTGGTTTTAGTGGTTTAAATTTAAAACCGCGCAGTTTTGGTAAACGCTGAATTAAATCGCGTTCTGCTGGCCGAATACGACGACCCGCTCTCGCTTTTTGTCCTTTCTGTCCGCGTCCAGAATAGGTACCGCGTTTACCACCGCGACCAATGCGTTTCTTTTTCTTTGATTTAATTGTGGGTTTAAGTTGATGAAGCTGCATAAAAAAATTATCAATTATCAATTTTCAATTATCAATCAATTATCTAATTATCAAATTTTCAATTGAAAATTAAATCATTGAAAATTGATCATTGAAAATTGAGAATTAAAACTCGGATTTTTGATCTCGCGTTTCGAATTTTAACTTTTTTAGTGCTTCTATTGTGGCCATCGCATTGGTTAATTTATTTTTTGTTCCGCCTAAGCATTTAGCGGTGGCATCTCTTACTCCAGCTAAAAGCAAAACCGCCCGTACTGCTCCGCCGGCTTTAAGACCATGACCTTTCTTGGCTGGTTTAATAATAACTTTAGCGGCGCTAAATTTTGCTTCTACTTCATGAGGAATAGTCGTATTATTCAAAGGAATAGATACCAATCTTTTTTTGGCGTTAATTTTAGCTTTCTCTACTGCTTGCGCCACATCTAATCCCTTAGCAATTCCTATTCCCACTTTTCCTTTCTCATCGCCAATTACCAGTGTCGCCCGAAAACGAAATCTTTTTCCACCAGCAACTACCCGCGTCACACGCCGCAGATCTAAAACTTTTTCTTTATATTCACTTTTCTTTTTTACTTCTACCATATTTTTGAAAATTGAAAATTGGAAATTGGAAATTTACAATTGTAATCCTCCTTTTCTTACTCCTTCTGCCACAGCTTTTACTCGACCATGATATTTATATCTTCCTCTATCAAAAACTGCTTTTTTAATGCCCTTCTCAATTGCTTTTTTAGCCACTAATTCGCCTAAATGCTCCGCTAAAGCAACTTTTGACTTTTGATCTTTAACAGTTGACTTTAGTTCACGAGTTGAGACACTAACTAATGTTTCGCCTTTTTCATCGTTAATCAACTGCGCATAGGTGTAACGGTTGCTGCGAAAAACGGATAATCGCGGCTGATCAGCGGTGCCAAAAATTTTCGCCCTCACTCGCTTTTTTCTACGCCACCTTATTTGATTCAACATTTTTCTCTTGTTCATAATTTTCGCTGTTCAGATCCGCGTGGGATCTGCGTCATTAGATCCGCGCGGGATCCGCGTTTTGCTTTAGCTCCGCGTGTGTTCCGCGATTTATTTTGTTGTTCCCGCTGCTTTCTTTCCGGCTTTCCGACGAATCACCTCTCCTTGATATCTAATCCCTTTTCCTTTATATGGTTCTGGTTTCTTAAAAGCCCTAATTGTTGCCGCCACTTGACCCACTAAGGCCTTATCTATACCTGAAACCGTAATTGTATTTTTATCAACTGAAATTTTTATGTTTTGGGGCGGTTCAAATTTAATAGGATGGGATAGTCCTATGTTTAAAACCAAAGTGTTGCCTTCCATACTTGCCCGATAACCAATGCCTTCAATTTCTAAAACTTTATTAAAACCTTTGGTTAAACCAATAATGGCATTCGCTGCCAAAGCTCTCATTGTCCCCCAATTAGCTTTCGCTTGCTTAGAATTGTTTGTCGGATGAAAAATCATCATTTTATCTTTAATTTCGGTTTTTATATAAGGTAAATTTTTAAGTTTAATAGTACCGTTTTGGTTTTTAAATTGCAAAAAATCATCGCCGATTTCTACCTCGAAATTATCAGGAATAATTATTGGTTTTTTACCTACTTTACTCATCGCTTCGCTCTAACGCTGATAAATGCTGATAACAGCTGATTCATGCTGATAATTTTAATCCGCATTAATCAGCTAAAATCCGTATAAATCAGCGTTGATTTCTACCATATTTCGAAAAGCATTTCTCCTCCGACCTTCATTTTTTTTGCTTCTTTACCTGTCAAAATTCCTTTTGGCGTTGAAAGAATCAACAATCCATAACCACGTTTAACTGGTTTTATATCTTTATAGCCAATATAAAGATGCCTTGATGGCTTGCTAATAAATTTAATTCCATTAATCACACCTTTACCGTCTTGATATTTTAATTCAATATCTAACACGCGTTTAGCCCCTCTTCCTTTTTTCTGAAAATCCTTAATATAACCATTTTCTTTAAGAATTTCTAAAATTTTTTCATCCATTTTTGAATAAACAACTTTTACATTTTCTTTCTTTACTGCCTGAGCATTTTTAATTTTGGTTAAAAGATTGATATACATTACTTTTAAGATTAATTCCTTTAAAATCTCTAACACGTGGAAGCGCGATATTTACCAGCCTGCTTAAAAAATCTTTCATTTTTTGACGACGAAGAGTTACTTTTAATCCCACAATCTGACCAGCGCGAACCTTAAAACCAGCAATTGATTTTTTAGCTTTACAAATAAAAGGCTTTTGACCGGTAATCAATGATACTTCTTTTATTACTTCAGGTAAAATTTTATCTTCAAAATTTGGTTGCTGGCTTAATTTACCAATTCCGACATTAACTACAATTTTCTCTAATTTCGGAATATCTAAATCATTTTGATAGCCGAGCTCCTCTTTAATTTTTTTAACTGTTGATTTATCCATTTTTTTCTGCGTTTATTCGCGTATTCATCCGCGTTTATCCGCTTCTATATTACTGCTCCGCATTTTTTGCAAATTCTTATTTTCGTCCCACTTTCAAAACGGAAACTAACTCTGGTAGTTTTATTACAAGAAGGGCAAACAAGCATTACATTGGAAACATTAATCGCTCGCGGCACCAACACTATCTCTCCTTTTTCTCCTTCTCGTTTTGGTCTAATATGTTTCTTGTAAAGATTTAATCCTTCAATTAAAATCTTATTCTTCGTAGGAAGAACTTTTAATACTTTTCCGGTTTTATTCTTATCTTTGCCAGTGATTATTTTAACAGTGTCACCTTTTTTAACTCGCATTCGCTCTATCAACGAATAACGAATCTGTACGCTTTTGCGAAACAAATCCCCGGAGGGTCTATATACGAATTCTTTTATTCGTAAATTCGTTTATTCGTAAAAAATTCGCTATTCGTTGATTTATACTATTTCTTCTGCCATTGTGACTATTTTTTCAAAACCCTTATCTTTTAATTCTCGAGGTATAGGACCAAAAATTCGTGTCGCTCGTGGTTCTTTCTTATTATCAATTAAAACTGCGGCATTTTCATCAAAACGGATATAAGAGCCATCTGGTCGACGCAACGGCTGTCTTTGTCTAACAATGACCGCTCTCACAATATCTTTTTTCTTAATCGCCTTTCGCGGTTCCGCCTTTTGAACAGAAGCAATAATAATGTCGCTAATTCTTGCATAGCGACGTCTTGTGCCGCCCAAAATACGAAAACAACGGATCGTTTTCGCTCCAGAATTATCTGCCACTTTTAAAATTGATCGTTCTTGAATCATGCCAATGTTGTCTAAAATTATAAACCGAGCCCAATGCGAGGCGCAATAATTTTAGCCACAACATTGAGCACCCCGCACCTATTTTACGATAGTATCGTTTCAATTTTGAGTCTCTTAAAGACTCAAAATTATTTTCAATACCTACCAAAGTGGTAATAAACTGATAATTCTAAATTGCTACCGTAAAATAGGTGCGGGGTAAAGGTTTTGTAGCTAAAATTTCTTCGCCTGTGGCTCAAAATTTTAGACAAAGCCCTTTATCCGCCATCGTTTTTCTTTTGATAATGGCCTTGTTTCTTCAATAATCACTTTATCGCCTAATTTATATTCATTTTTTTCGTCGTGTGCTTTAAATTTTTTTGTTACTTTATAGTACTTTAAATAACGGGGGTGTTTTTTAAAACGCGTCACCGCTACCACTCTTGTTTTATTCATTTTATCCGAAACAATAACACCTTGTAATTTTCTCATATTAAAACGCTGATCTCGCGCTGATCAGACCCGCGCCTGCTCCGCGATTTAAGATCTGCGCGTGCTCCGCGATTGATTAATTATCGTTAATATTCTCGCGATTATTTTTTTTGTTTCTTTAATCTCTCTGATATTTTTTACTTTACCCTGAGCTAAATCAAATTGCAATTTCCTTAATTTCTCGCGATAATCTGCTAAATCTTTTTGTAGCTCGGTCAGAGATTTAGTTTTTAGTTGTTGGATTTCCTTTTTTTTCATTAAATTTAGAAGCTGATTGACGCTGATAATTACGCTGATTGACGCTGATAATTTTCAGCGTAGTTCTGCGTACTCATCAGCGTAGTTCTGCTTCTATTTTGACACTATCCTTGTTTTTACCGGCAATTTATGCCCTGCCATTTTTAATGCCTCTTCAGCTATTTCTTTACTCACGCCATCGATTTCAAAAATTATTCTTCCCACCTTTACAGGAAAAACATAATACTCAACGCTACCTTTACCGCCGCCCATTGTTGTTTCTGGTGGTCTCTTGGTAACTGGTTTATCAGGAAAAATTCTTATCCAGAACTTTCCGCCCTTTTTGGTAAAATGAGCGATGGCTTTTCTGGCGGCTTCAATCTGTTTTGAATTAATCCAACAGTTTTCTAACGCTTGAAGCCCAAAAGCACCAAAGGCTAAATTGGTTCCCCGGGTTTCAATTTTTCTTTTCCTTGATCTTCCCTTTTGCCATTTTCGATGTTTAACTTTCTTTGGAATTAACACGGATTTACACAGATGTGAACACGGATATACACAGATTATTTATTCGTGTTGATCTGTGTTCTTACCCGTGTTTATCTGTGTGGCTATTACGTGAAACATTCTCCTTTGTATATCCAAACCTTCACTCCCACAGTTCCGTAAGTAGTAAAAGCAGTTGCTGTTCCATAATCAATATCAGCCCGTAGGGTTTGAAGCGGCAGCTTCCCTTTCTCTAAATGTTCGTCGCGGGCAATCTCCGCGCCATCTAATCTTCCTTTAACCATAATTTTTGCTCCCTTCACCTCCTTGTTTTGTAATATCTGATCTAAATATTTTTTCATTGTTCGACGATAAGGCAATCTTTTCTCTAAATCCCAGGCAATATTTTGGGCAATTACCGCGGCTGAAACTTCTTGCCGTTTTAATTCTTCAATATTTAAACTTAAAGAAACCGGCTCTAACAACCCTTTTTCTCGTCTTAGTTTCTTTAATCTATTTTCTAATAGTTTAGTTAATTCTTCAACACCCTTTCCTCCCCGACCAATAATTAAACCGGGACGCGCTGCCTTAATTAAAATCTTATAATTGTTTCCGGCTTTTTCTATTAAAATCTTATCAATGCCTGCATTGCCAATTTTATTTTTTATTGTTTCCCGAATTAAAACATCTTCCTCCAAAGAATTCTTAAAATTAGTTTTCTTTGGAAACCAATTAGCCAACCAACCCTTATTAATGCCTATTCTTAATGAATTTGGTTTTATTTTTTGTCCCATACGTTTCTCGCTCGAATAATCAACAAATTGAAACGAATATGAAACGAATAATTCGTTTTTAATTCGTTATCATTCGTTTAAAATGCGGGCGATTAACCGATGCTTTTCCTTCTAAATATTCTTCTTACAAAACTTGGTTTTTCTACTGGCTTTTTTTCTTCTTTTTCTGATTCTGATACTTTTGTTTTTTCGACCTTCAATTCTTTCTTAATTTTTTCTGCCTTTTTCTTTGAAACTTTCTCTGGCTTTATTATTTTGAACCGCGATTCTTTTAATTTTTCTGATTCCGCTAAAACTAAAGTGATATGGCTGCTTTTTTTCTGGATAGCGCTGGCACGCCCCATTGCCCGTGCCAAATATCTTTTCAACATCGGACCCTGATCAACTCTAATTTCTTTAATAAAAAGACGGTTAGAATCTAATTTGTTATCTTTCGCATTTGCCACCGCTGAACGAAGAAGTTTAAGAATGGCTTCGCTTGCTCTTTTAGGACTCATTAAAAGTTGGGCTTCTGCCTCATTCACCGATAATCCTTTTATAGAATTAGCAACCAACCGCACTTTTCGCGGCGCGATACGAAGATATCTTAATATTGCTTTTTGGGTTTTCATAATTTAATTACAAATTTTCTCAATTTTTCTCTATTTTTCTCACGAGGCATTTATGCCGAGCTTCTCTCTATTTTTATTCTTTTGAGATAAGCGGCTTATGCCGCGAGAAAGATAGAGAAATATAGATATAGATTGTTTTTTTATTATTTCTTCTCTTCTGCCTTCTTCTCTAATTCTCTTTGCATTTTTCCTCCATGTTTAATAAATTTCCGAGTCGGCGAAAACTCTCCTAAACGATGACCCACCATTTCTTCTGTCACCTTTACCGGAATAAAATCTTTGCCGTTATGAACGCCAAATGTAAAACCAACCATCTCTGGCGAAATTTCTGAATCCCTTGACCAGGTCTTTATCGGATTTTTTGCACTTTCTTCTGGACTAATCTTGGCTATCTTTTTTAATAATTTTGGATCCACATAGGGACCCTTTTTAGATGAACGCGACATTTGACATTTGACATTTGACATTTGACATTTGACAAGTCGATTAGACGGTCAATTGTCCGTTGTCAATTGTCAGCTGTTACTTTCTCCGTTTAATAATCATCTTATTTGACCATTTCTTCTTCTTTCTTGTTTTTCTTCCGCCAGTAACTTTACCCCATTTCGTTTTTGGTTTTCTTGTACCTCTCTGCGTTCTTCCTTCACCACCACCATAAGGATGATCGCATGGATTCATCACTGAACCACGCACTGTTGGCCGAATACCTAAATGCCTTGAACGACCAGCCTTGCCTATAACGACTAAATTATGGTCTGGATTAGATACTTGACCTAAAGAAGCAAAATTTTCCCAAGAAACCTTGCGAACCTCGCCTGATGAAAGTTTTAAATGAGTAAAACCATTTTCTTGAGCAACCACTTCAGCGTAAGAACCAGCTGATCTGGCTAATTGCCCTCCTTTATTTTTATTTAATTCTATATTATAAACCAAATAACCCACCGGGATATTTTTAAGTGCTAACCTATTGCCTTCCTTCAATGGCGCGTTTTCCGAAACAATAATCTCATCGCCTACTTTCATATTTTTTGAAGCCAAAATATATCGCCTCTCGCCATCTTTATATAAAACCCTCGCAATAAAAGAGGTTCTATAAGGATCATATTCTAAACTTTCTACTTTTGCCGGAATATCAAATTTATCCTGCTTAAAATCAACCATGCGGTAAAGTTTTTTTGCGCCACCGCCTTGATGCCTCATAGTAATTCTTCCTTGATTATTTCTTCCGGAATGTTTAGGTAATTTTTTTAATAATTTCTTTAATGGCTCGGTCGCGCTTAAAACGCTGTAGTCAACAGCAGTCATAAATCGTCGTGATGGAGTTGTAGGCAAATATTTCTTCATAACTTACAACCTACAACCTACAACAAATGTTGTTAGTTATTAGTTGTTGGTTGTTGGTTAATCTATGCTGGTACAATATCAATTTTTTCTCCTTCTTTTAAGGTAACAACTGCTTTTTTGAAGGCAGATGTTTTACCCAAGCTTCGCCCCAATCTTTTTTGCTTTCCTTTTGTGTTAATGATATTAACACCGTCTACTTTTACTTTATAAATTGACTCAATTGCTTTCTTTATCTCTGATTTATTGGCTTTTCTGTCTACTATAAAAACATATTTTCTTAAAGCTGACAAATCAGTTGATTTTTCAGTAATCCAAGCATGCTTGATTAACAAAGACGCTGACTGACGCGGACTGAACGCTGACTTACGCGGACTTTTTTCGTTAATCTGCGTTTGATTGTCTACGTTGGTCTGCGTTCCTTGTGTGTTTGCCTGTGTTTTGGTTTTTTTTAATTTATTGAAAATAGACATCCTAATAAAATTTCTAATTTCCAATTATCAATTTTCAATGAAATATCTAACGACTAAATATTTAGGTAATTACAATTTAGAAATTAGAAATTAGTCATTTTTTGAAGTAATGTTTTTCTATTTCTTCTATCGCTGCTTTTTCTAAAATAATATTTTTGTTTTTTAATAAATCATAAACATTTAATGATTGCGCGCTGATCGCGTCAACATTTTTTATATTGGTAATTAATTTATGAATATTGTTGTTTGACGATGGAATTAATAATGTTTTTGATCTTAAATCAACTAAATTTTTTAAAATCTTGTAATATTCTTTGGTTTTCTTTGTCGGAATATCAAATTTGTCAATAATTTTTACTTCATTATCTTTTATCTTTTTTGAAAGAACGCTAAAGATTGCCAAACGGTTCATTTTTTTATTAATTTTTTTAGTAAAATTTTTTTCCTTTCTCGGGCCAAAAGTTACGCCACCTCCCTTCCATAAAGGCGAACGGATAGAACCATGTCTTGCCCGACCCGTACCTTTCTGTCGCCATGGTTTTCGACCGCCACCAGATACCTCACCCCTATCTTTTGTATGCGCCCAAGGCAAACGACGATTTGATAATTGAACCACTAAAGCCTGATGCACTAATTGAGGATTCCATTTAACAGCAAATATCTTCTCTGGCAAATCTATCGTGCCTACTTTGTTGTTTTGCTGATTGTAAATATCTACAAGCATAAATTTCTCATTTCTAATTGACCTAATTTCTAATCAATATCCAATTCTTAAATGTCTAATGTCTAAAAACTTTGGTCATTGAAATTTAGGATTTGATTAGGTTAATTAGAATAATTATGATTTGGTCATTATCTCCAACAATGTTCCTTTCATCCCTGGCACGGCTCCTTTAACGATGAGAATGTTGTTCTCTTTATCTATTCCCACGACCTCTAAATTTTTAATGGTTACTCTTTCTTGTCCCATATGACCAGCCATTTTTCTATTCGGCATTACTCTTTGCGGAGCGGTAGCACCAATTGACCCCGGCGCTCTTAGACGATCTTTTTGGCCATGAGTTTTAGGACCGCCGCCAAAACCATGTCGTTTCACGACTCCCTGAAATCCCCGTCCTTTACTTAAACCACTCACTTTTACTTTATCACCCTCATTAAACTGAGTGACATCTAAAACATCACCAACTTTGAACTTTGAATTTTGAATTTTGAACTCTCTTAGATATCTAAAATTGCCTAATTTTTTTAAATGCCCTCTCATCGGCTTATTTAAATTTTTTTTTGAAGCATCAAAACCAACCTGAATTGCTTCATAACCATCTTTCTCTTTCGTTCTAATTTGAGTTATCACGTTTGGTTCGGCTTTAATCAAGGTTACAGGAATAACTTTATCGTTCTTCCAAATCTGAGACATTTTTAATTTTTTTCCTAAAATAAAAGCCATAGCAATTATATCTAAATTTTCAAGCCATCAAGCGTAGAAAATCTGATGATAGAACTGAGCACCGAGCACTCAGTGTGACTATCCAAAAAATTATTGAAATAACAATTTCTGAAAAAAATCTGAACAATTTTGAATATTTACACTGAGTGCTCGGTTGAGATTTGGTAGATAAATTTTCTACGCCTCTCGATAAACTCAGGTCTTGAAAATTTATACCGAATCCTCAATAAAAACAGCCAGACTTAGCCGGCTGTTTTTTTAATTTATTGGCTAAATCATTTAATTTCTAAACTTGTTTAAAAAAAATTATCATTTTATTTTTATTTCAATCCTTAAAATTTTAGCAAAACCGATAAGTATTTGTCAATAGAGTTATTTTATTTATGCGGTTGAGGCGAACAACTTCATCTCGTATATCAGCGATCATCAGATTTGAAAATATTTTTTAGTCCATCTAAGCGGCCACGATGGTGACCTCCAGTTTTTTTTGCTTAGTGAGTGCTCTCTCGTGGCCGCTTAGGCGAACCAAATTTTTAAAACCCCTAACCGCCACCGCAATAAAAGTATGCCAAATTTATCAAAGTTTTGCAAATCAAAAACCCCCGCACATTTTGCGGGGGAACTGGAAGGGTTTTCCTTGAATTTCGCCGCGACCTAAAGGTCTTGGCAACAAGGAAAACTCGCACTCACTAAGTCGATTTTATATCATTTTAAGTTCAATGTCAACACCAGCCGGTAAATTTAAATTAGATAACGATTCAATAATTTTAGGATTAGGATTTAAGATATCAATCAAACGTTTATGAACCCTTAATTCAAATTGCTCCCGAGAGTTTTTGTGAACGAAAGTTGAGCGGTTAACAGTATAACGTTTAAATTCTGTCGGTAAAGGAATTGGACCGATAATTTCGCCTCCGTTTCTAACAGCCACATCAATAATTTGCCGACAAGAACTATCTAATAATTTATGGTCGTACGATTTAACTCTTAATCTAAGTTTTGTCTGTATTTCTTCTTCTATTTTCTTTGTCATGCTTTGTTAAAATTCTAAACTTGATCTTAGAAAATAGAAATTGGTTAAGCGGAAATCGAAAATCGTATGGAAAATCGAGAATAGAAGAAAGTAAAGTTTTTAACTCTCGATTTTCTAATTTCTATACCATTTTCTATTTTCGAATAACGATTTTCTTATTTTAATATTTTCGTCACTACTCCGGCACCAACAGTTTTGCCTCCTTCTCGAATAGCGAATCTTTGTTTTTCTTCTAAGGCTACAGGCGCAATTAATTTAATTGTTAAATTAACAGTATCTCCAGGCACTACCATCTCAATTCCTTCTGGCAAAATTACTTCACCGGTTACATCGGTTGTGCGAATATAAAATTGAGGTTTATAACCTTTAAAGAATGGCGTATGACGGCCGCCCTCCTCTTTGCTTAAAATATAAACCTCACCCTCAAATTCAGTATGAGGAGTCACGCTCCCTGGCTTTGCCACTACTTGTCCTCTTTCAACATCTTCTTTTTTAAGACCACGGAGAAGAATACCGATATTATCGCCGGCGCGACCCTCATCAAGAATTTTATTAAACATTTCAATACCGGTAACAACTGTTTTTTGTGTTGGTCTCAATCCAATAATTTCTACTTCGTCGTTAAGTTTAACCATTCCCCTTTCTACCCGACCAGTAACAACCGTACCTCTTCCCTCTATCGAGAAAATGTCTTCTATCGGCATAAGGAATGGCTTATCAATTTCTCTTACCGGGTCAGGAATATAATCATCAAGCGCTTTAACAAGCTCTAAAATCGGTTTAGCGGCTTCGTCGTCGGCTGATTTAGCTTCTAAGGCTTTAAGAGCCGAACCTTTAATGATCGGAATTTCATCGCCCGGGAATTCATATTTTTTCAAAAGTTCTCTGATTTCTGCTTCTACTAAATTAATAAGTTCAGGATCATCTACTTGGTCGACTTTATTAAGAAAAACAACGATGGCTGGCACGCCTACCTGCCGCGCTAAAAGAATATGTTCGCGGGTTTGGGGCATTGGGCCATCGCTGGCCGCCACCACTAAAATAGCTCCATCCATTTGTGCCGCCCCAGTAATCATATTTTTAATATAGTCCGCATGTCCTGGAGCATCGATATGCGCATAGTGTCGTTTCTCCGATTGATATTCGGAGTGGTGTAAAGCAATCGTAATGCCTCGCGCCTTTTCTTCCGGTGCATTATCAATTTGGTCAACCGTTTCCACTTTTTCTATTAAACCTTTTAATTTAAGAACGTGCATTATTGCCGCTGTTAAAGTAGTTTTACCATGATCAACGTGACCAATAGTGCCTACATTAAGGTGCGGCTTAGTTCTTTCAAATTTTGCTTTCTCTGCCATACTATTGTAGAAGCTGATTGACGCTGATAAGTACGCTGATTGACGCTGATACACTGATCAACGCCGACGAGTACGTTGATTTCAGCGTATTTCTGCGTACTCATCAGCATAATTCTGCTTCTATTTATTACGACTTTTTAATTTTATATTTTTTAATAGTAAATTGTCAATAGTTAAAAGTCAACAGTAATAATTACACAAATTCAATCACTGCCATTTTCGCGCCGTCTTTTCTTCTTTGTCTGCCCGCTTTAATAATTCTTACGTATCCACCTCGTCTATCATGATAACGCGGCGCAATCTGATAATAAAGTTTCTCGGCTGATTTTTTAGGTAAACGAGCCAAAAGAATTCGTAGGGCGGCCAAATTTTGTTTTTTCCCAATAGTAATTAATTTTTCTATTTTTGACCGAATGCTTTTTGCTTTTGCCTCAGTTGTTTCTATTTTTTCTTTTAAAATTAAATTATTAATTAAACCTTTAAAAAGGGCGTTTCTTTGCCCTTTCTTTCTATGAAATTTACGACCTTTTACTAAATGTCTCATCGCTTCGCTAAATCAGCGAATAACGAATCTGTACGAATATACGAATTCGTGAAGCAAACTTTCAAAGTTCTTATTTATAAGTTCGTTTATTCGTAAAAAATTCGTTATTCGTTGATTTATTTCTTCTTCTTCTTCTTCTCTTTTTTCTCTTTAATTTTTTTCTCTTTAGTTTCTTTTTTAATTTCAGAAGATTCAATTTCCTTCTCTGTACTTTTTACTTCTATAGCAGAAATTTTCTCAAGGTGATCTTTTAAAATATTACATGCCTTATGAAGGGCGCTGGAAGGAGAAATACTGCCATCTGTCTCAATTATCATTCTTAAACGATTATAATCCGTCCGTTCACCAACGCGCATATTTTCAATAGTGAAATTAACCTTAATAATAGGAGTAAAAATGGCGTCGAGCGCAATTGTTTTAATAGGTAATTTTTCGGTTTTTCTTGCTTCAACTGGAACATATCCTAAACCTTTTTCTACTTTTAATTCCATCTCCAGCTCAGTATTTTTATCAGTAATAGTAGCAATATATGCCTCTGGATTGACAACCTCAACCTGAGCATTGGTTTGAATATCGCGAGCCGTAACCTCTCTTTCTCCTTTTACTTTCAAGGTTAAAATCTGCGGTTCATTAGCGTAGAAACGAAAACGAACTTTTTTAAGATTTAACATTATCTCTACCACATCTTCTAAAACACCAGGGATAGTAGAAAACTCATGCTCTACACCTTTAATTTTTATTTGAGTAATAGCCGCCCCTGGTAATGATGAAAAAAGAACGCGACGGAGAGCATTGCCTAAAGTCAATCCATAGCCGGTATAAAGTCCTTCAATTTCAAAAACACCTTCTTTATCGGTTTCAGAAATTTTTTTAATTTTTACAGGTTCGCTAAGACGAGAGTATTCCATAAAACGTAGAAGCTGATTGACGCTGATAAGTACGCTGATTGACGCTGATACACTGATCAACGCCGACGAGTACGCTGATTTCAACGTAGCTTTGTATACTTATCAATGCAGTTCTGCTTCTATTTTGAATAATAATCTATCACCAAATTAAGATCAAATGGAATTTCTATATTTTTGGGTAATGATATTACTTTGCCTTCTAATTTTTCTTTGTCAAGAGTTAACCATTCAGGAGGATTATAGTTTTTAATTTTAACTAATAAATTTTTAAAAAGCAAGAGATTTAAAGATGATGGTTTAATAGAAATTATATCTCCTACCTTAACAGGATAAGAAGGAATGGTTACCTTTTTGCCGTTAACTAAAATGTGTCCATGGCTAATTAGTTGACGGGCAACCACGCGAGATGGTGCTAATCCTAATCTAAAAACCACATTAGAAAGTTGACGTTCTAATTCTATAATAATCGTCTCACCAACCACGCCGGTTTTTTTCAAAGAATTCTTAATAATTTTTTCTAACTGAGATTCTTTTAAACCGTAACTTACTCTGATTCTTTGTTTTTCTCTTAACTGTTCACCATACTCAGAAATAGCTCTTTGACGTTTACCGCCATGCATACCGGGCCTAGTAGGCCTTCTAACCATTACACATTTCGGCGAATTACAACGTTCCCCTTTTAAAAAGAGTTTCATTCCTAAAGAACGTTCTTTTTTCTCTTTAGATCTTTGCATCGCTTCGCCCTATCAACGAATAGCGAATAAACTACAAATTTACGAATAAACGAATATATTAATTTCAAAAAATTCGCTTATTCGTTTATTCGGACAGATTCGTTATTCGTTGATTTTATTTCTTTATACACTGTTCCTAATACTCCATTGATAAATTTTGAAGAATTAGGGCCACCAAAATTTTTTGCTAATTCAATCGCTTCATTAATCGCTACTTTTGCCGGCACTTCATTTGGGTCGGCGAATAATAATTCATATAATCCTATTCTTAAAATATTCCTATCAATAATTGAAATTTGATGCAAGGGCCATTCCGGCGCCGCCTTTTCTATGATTTTATTTAACTGATTAAAATTTTTAATAATCCCATCAATAATTTTCCAAGCAAATTCTGGTTCATCTATTCCCGGGCCAAATTCCTCTAAATTACGTTTGATAATTTCTGTTAGATCTGTCTTACGATCATAAAAATCCCACTCATACAACGACTGCAAGACAATACTTCTTATTAAATGCCTAGTAGCCAAATTATGACTATGACTAATGACTGCTGACTGCTGACTACTATCGTCAGAGGTCATTGTCAGAAGTTATTGTCAGAAGTCATTGTCATTGTATTTTATTTCTTAATTTTCAATTTCGGCTTTTTTACGACCTTTCCTTTATAACTTCCACAATTTGCGCAAAATCTATGAGGTAAAATCGGATGACCGCAATTATGACAAACAAAAAGTTGAGACGGTTTTAAAGCAAGATGAGCTCGTCGTCTACCCACTTTTGATTTACTATGATGTTTTACTGGTACACCACCCATGGTCGCTTTGCTCTATCAACGAATAGCGAATCTGTACGAATATACGAATTTACAAATTCGTCTATTTTCGTTTATTCGTTTATTCGTAAAAAATTCGTTATTCGTTGATTTTAAATGTTTATTTCCCTTGGTTTTAATGTCGTGACAAAAAATCGTGAATGTTTTTGAATATCCTCAATCGCTACACCTGTTCCTCTGACGACGCAAGTTAAAGGATCTTCAACCACCGTTGCTTTAACAGAAACTTCTCTTTCAATTAATTGATTTATGCCTCTTAATAAACTCCCTCCGCCACAAAGATGAACACCGGTTTTTAAAATATCACCCACCAATTCTGGAGGAGTAGTTTCAATTGTTTCTTTTATCGCTTCAATAATTAATTTTAAAGAACGGCTAATCGCTGCCCTTATTTGGCTTGACTTAACAACTACTTCTTTCGGTAAACCAGTTGCCATATCACGACCACGAATCGCTAACTCTAATCTTTCATCAAGAGGAACAGCCGAACCAATATTTATCTTTAAATCCTCGGCTGTGGGTTCACCAATCGCCAACTTAAATTCATCACGAACAAATCTAATAATATCTTCATTAAATTTATCTCCGGCAATTTTTAAACTTTTCGCTGTCACTATTCCACCCATTGAAATAACAGCAATTTCTGTTGTGCCACCACCAATATCAATAATCAAAGTAGCTAATGCTTCATCTACGGGCAATCGCGCGCCCAAAGCAGCGGCTAATGGTTCTTCAATAAGATAAACCTTCGCCGCTCCCGCCAAAAGAGCCGCATCCTCAACTGATTTTCGCTCTACCTCGGTCAAATTAGTCGGAATACCAATCGCTACTCGAAAATAGTTAAAAGCCCGATTATTATTGGCTTTCTTTAAAAAATGACGAATAATTTCTTTAGTAACCTCAAAATCAGAAACCACAGCGTTTATCAATGGCTTCACGACAGAAATATGGGCGGGCGTTCGACCAAGCATTTTTTTGGCTTCTTCGCCAATCGCCAATACTTGATTGGTTTTATTATTAATGGCGGCGAGTGAGGGTTGATTTAAAATAATTCCTTTATTTTTAACATAAATTAAGGAATTAGCCGTCCCCAAATCTATGCCAATATCTTTGATAAAATAGTCGAATATCACTTTTAACTTCTAACTTTTGACTTTTGACTTTTGACAGTTAATTTTTGTCAATAGTCAATAGTCAATGGTCAATGGTTTAATAATTTAACTAATTCTTTTTCTCTCACTAATTTCATTTTCTTTTCGTTTCTTTTTTTAATCTCAATTCTCTTTCCGGTTTTTTCGCTTACGATTAATCTATATGGAATACCAATTAAATCAGCCTCAATCAGTTTTTCGCCCGCGCTTACTTCTTGGCGGTCATCATATAATATCTCAATATTATTTTTTTGTCTACCTACGGTAGATCTGCCGTAGGCAGATAAAGAGTGATAAATTTTATCAGCGAACTTTTTAGTTTTATCAAATTTTCCCAAATTAATCAAGTGAACTTGATATGGTGCGACTGATTTTGGCCAAATTATTCCTTTATCATCGTGATAAACCTCAACAATTGTCCCCATCAACCGGGTTAATCCAATACCATAACAACCCATTATCACTTCTTTTTCCTCGCCTTTTTCATCTCTATATTTTAAATTAAACGGCGAAGAATATTTTGTTTTTAATTTAAAAATATTCCCTACTTCAATTGCCCGCTCCTTTTTTAAATTTTTATTGCCGCATTTTGGGCAAGAAGAAATATATTCGTATGGGCGCGTTTGCATTGCCGAAGCCGTAGGCGGAGGCGCGCTTTTCGCATGCATAATTTCTTGATTAATAGCCACCTGACATTTTTCGCAAAGATAAATTTTATCTTCACCAACTGGGGATAAAGTTTGAAATTCATGAGAATATTTTGAAAAAGTGCCGCCAGAGGCAAAAGTCAAAACCGTTAATTTTCCTAAACCAACTCGTTTAAAAATTCTAAAATAGGCGGCTTTAACTTTTTCGTAGTATTTATCAAGCTCATTCTCATCTCTATGAAAAGAATATAAATCTTTCATTAAAAATTCCCGACCTCTTAAAAGCCCGGACTTCGCTCTTTTTTCATCGCGAAATTTATTTTGAATTTGAAAAACATATAAAGGCAAATCTTTATAAGAAAAAATAAAATTTTTCATTAAAGGAGAAACAATCTCTTCATGGGTCGGCCCTAAAACGTATTCGTTTTTAGAATAAAAACTTGTAAATTTAAAAAGAGAATCGTAAGTTTCCCAGCGGCCGGTTTGTGCCCAGTTATTTTTAGGTTGAAGGGTTGGCATTAATATCTCTTGGCCGCCGATGGCTTCCATCTCTTCTCTGATAATATCTTCAATTTTTTTAAGAACCCGAAGACCGAGCGGTAAAAAAGTATAAACACCAGCCATTAATTTATCAATAAAACCAGCCCGAATCAGAAGTTGGGCATTAATCGCCTCTTCGTCTTTTGGCGCCTCGCGCTTGGCTTTTGTAAAAAGCACCGATTGTTTCATATTTTTATCATAAATAAAAATTACATCTCAGTCAATTTATTGCATATTACTTATTAAGTTTCACACGTTCTTTCCAAGATAATAGGTCGTCATTACGAGTGTTAGCCTTTAGGGGGTAGTAGAGCTTTTGCTTCACTACCCCCTTTAGCCGCGAGGACGAAGTCCGTGCCGGGAAGCGATCTTACAATAGCGCAAGTTTGTCATTGCGAGGCGTAGCCGAAGCAATCTTACATTGATGTAAAAAAGATTGCTTCGTCGGGCTTTACCCTCCTCGCAATGACAAAAAAGATGACGATGACTATTGACAATGACTATTGACTGTCATTGCGAACGTAATGAAGCAATCTTACATTAATGTAAAATGAGATTGCCACGGGGACTGCGTCCCCTCGCAATGACATAAAAACGGCCTCGCGATGACAAGTAACATTAACTATTGACAATGACGATGACTATTGACTGTCATTGCGAACGTAGTGAAGCAATCTTACATTAATGTATGAGGTTGCCGCGTCGCCACGCTCCTCGCAATGACATTTTCAACCGTCATTGCGAGGGCTTCAGCCCGAAGCAATCTTACAATAGTGTATGAGATTGCTTCGTCGGGCTTCGCCCTCCTCGCAATGACAAGAAACGTGACGATGACCACTGACAATGACTATCGACCGTCATTGCGAGGCGCA
>Ga0078972_1008698_pt1 | contig 20895 bp, 14 predicted proteins | sample YelNatPaOPGAMG01_FD_67568 | JGI IMG/M metagenome (GOLD analysis project Ga0078972, IMG submission 67568) | Hot spring thermophilic microbial communities from Obsidian Pool, Yellowstone National Park, USA - OP-RAMG-01 (SPADES assembly) (version 2) | ecosystem: Environmental > Aquatic > Thermal...
GTGATGTTTCCGCCTGCGCCGCTGCTGCCGCCGCCGATCCCCGCGCCCCTGTTGCTGCCTGCCGCGGTCACGGTTCCGCCGCTAATCGTGATGATGCCGCCGCTGCCGCCGCTGCCGCCGCCGATGGCGGCGCCCCAATTGCTGCCTGCCGCAGTCACGGTTCCGCCGCTTATCGTAATTTTTCCGCCGTTTCCGTTCAAACCGCCGCCCAGCCCCGCGCCGCTTCCCGGATCGTAACTCGGGACATTGCCGCCCCGCGCAGTAACCGTTCCTCCGGCGATGGCGATATCCCCGCCGGCGCCGCCGCTGCCGCCGCCCAGCCCCGCGCCGTTGATGCCTCCCTGCGCCGTTACCGTTCCGCCCTCGATCGCGATGTTGCCGCCCGTTTCGCCTGATACTGTGTAGTTGCCGCCGATACCCGCGCCGCTGTGTCCGCCGGTGGCCGAAAGCTCGCCCGCTCCTCCGATGGTGAGCAAAGCGCCCTCCGGAACATGCAGACCGGCATAGGCTCCGCCGCTTACGAGCGTATTCGTGCCGGAAAGCGTCAGGCGGACTGCCGCACCGGAGACGATATCGAAAGCGCATCCGCTTGACAGCTGGATATTTATGCCGTTGAGCGTGATGTCGGCCGGATCATCCGCTGTCCCGCCGGTCACTATGATCTTATCCGTCGTGTTCGCCGCGCCCGGATTGGCCATGGATACCTCGTATGTGCCGCTTTGCGCAAATGTAAGAACGCCGCCTGCGCTGTACGTATAATCCGTACCGTCTGCGCCGCCCGTGACGACAAAGACGTGCTGCCTGTAAACAGTCACGGTCTGCGGCGGCGTCGTTATATTGTAAGTATTGAAGTTTCTTACTGAAACGGTGACGGTCCCTTCGGCAGTCACGCCGGCAAGGGCCGCCGTCCATGTCGTGCCGGAGCCGGAAAGCGCCCCCGCCGCCGCCGCGCCGGTGCCGTTTGTTATCGTAATGTCGCCGAGCGAAAGCCCCGTAACCGGCTGGCTGAACGTGAGTATGATTCCGGTTGAATCGGCCGTGCCGCTTGCTCCGCCTGTCTGCTCCGCCGTGAACGCCACGCCGGTAAGCGGCTCCAGCGTCACGGAGTTGCCGGATTCGAGCCGCTGGTAAGCCGCTCCGTAGGTCGTCGCCCCCTCCGTCAGGTTCACCGTTTCGGGTTCCGCCGGGACAGGCAGGTAGAAATAGACTTTGCCCGAAGCGTCTGTAAACACGTCTTTTATACCGTATACGCCGTTCGCGGCGTCCGGCGTCTGCGCGCATGCCACGCCGCCGATGCTGCCCGAAACGATGGCATTTACGCCGTTCACGCCCGAAAGCGTGAGCGTATTGAGATACACGTTTCGTCCGGCGCCGTTTGTGCGGGTGCCGGAAGAATCGCCGTTATTCCCCTTTCCGATAGCCTCCGCGCCTAAGCCGGCCGCCGCCTTAACGGAACCGCCTGAAATGGCTACGGAACCGCCGTTGCCGCCGGCGCCGCCGCCGATCCCCGCGCCGTAGGAACCTCCGTTGGCCGCGACCGTACCTCCTCGAATCGCGATATTGCCCGCGTCGCCGTTATATCCGCCGCCGATTCCCGCGCCGCCAACGAAGCCCGATCCGCCCGAAGCGGTGACCGTACCGCCGCTGATGGTAATGTTTCCGCCGTTCGTCGTCTGCGGTACCGCCATCGACGTGCCGCCGCTTCCGATGCCCGCGGCGCCGCCAAAGCTCATTCCCTCGGCGGCTCCTCCCGTAGCGGTGACCGAACCCCCGCCAATGGATATGCTCCCGCCGTTGCCCGACGTGCCGCCGCCAAGCCCCGCTCCGGCGACGCCCCCGTAAGCCCTGACGGTGCCTGCGGTTATGGAGATGCTCCCGCCGGGACGGCTTATCCCGCCGCCGATCCCCGCTCCATAGTTGCCGCCCGTGGCCGTGACCTCGCCGCCGCTGATGGTCACGCTGTCGTTGTTCACTCCGTCTCGCCATCCGCCGCCGATGCCCGCCGCCTCCTCGCCGCCCGCGGCGCTGACGACGCCTCCGCTGATCGTGATCGTGCTGTTTAAGAAGCCCTGGTCGTCGTTGCCGCCGCCGACTCCGATGCCCGCTCCGCCCGAGACCCAGACGCCGTTGCCATATTGGCCGCGTCCGCCGCCCGTGGCCGTAACCTCGCCGCCGCTGATACGGATGGTTCCGCCGGAAGACAGATGCCCTCCGCCTATCCCGGCGGCCATCGCGCCGCCGCGGGCCTGCACCACGCCGCCGCTGATAGTGACGTTGGCATTGTTGATGCCCGCGTAGTCGCCGCTGCCGATGCCCGGCGCCCGGACGCCGCCGTTGGCCGTTACCGTGCCGCCGTTGATGACTATCGTGCCGCCGCCGCCGAAGCTGCCGCTTCCTATCCCGGCGCCATAGCTGCCGCCGTTGGCCGTTACCGTTCCGCCGTTGACGGTTATCCTGCTGTTGTTCGTATAGTAATGCATATTATGGTCGAGCATATCGCCGCAGCCGATGCCCGCCGCGTCCTCGCCGCCTGTGGCGACGACCGTTCCGCCGTTGATTGTGATGTTTCCTCCGCTGACGATATACGCGCCGCCGATGCCCGCGCCTTCGCTTCCGCCCGTAGCGGCGAGGCTGCCGGTGCTCTCGGCCGTGACGGTCAGGGTCGAGCCCGACGGGCATTGGAGGCCCGCCTTGCCGGTGCCGCCAAGCAGGGTGTTATCGCCTGTCAGCGTCAGACTGACGGACGCGCCCGTCATGTTGAAGGCGGCGTCCTCCGTGCCCGACGCGTTGATGAACACGTCGGAAAACGTAAGCGCGACCGTCCCGGAGCCGGATGGGACGGCTACCCGGATGCGGTCTGTTGTTGACGCGAACGCCATGGATACCCCGTATGTGCCGGGCTGCGTAAACGTAAGCAAATTGTTTTCATAGGTATAGCCTGTTCCGGTGCTGGTGACAATAAAGGCTTGCCTGTAAAGAACCCCGGACGATGAACCGCTCGAGGTCGTGACGAGCCCCATGTAAAACTGGCGTGCAGGAGTCGAAGCGCCGTCCGTGATTCGCGCCGCCGTGGTCTTCGTGCCCGACGGCAGCCAGACGCGGATCACGCTGCCGCCATCCTCCGTATATAAATCTTTTGTTCCGTATGTGTATCCCGCGTCGGTGCTCAGCGCGTCGACCCGGGTCCTTTCGCCGATACCGAAGAGCGTTATCGCGGTATGGTAAACCGGCGCGTCGGAACCGTTGTGCGGAACGGAGCTCGTACCGCCTTCCGCCACATCGACCGAACCGCCGGTGATCGTGATATCGCCGGCCGCCCCGCCCGCGCCGCAGCCTATGCCCGCGCCGTCGTGCAAGGCTTCGGCGTAAACCGTGCCGCCGCTGATGGCGACGCCGCCGCCGTCGCCGCCTTCGCCGCCGCCGATGGCCGCCCCGCCGTTTCGGGCTTTGGCCGTAATGATGCCGCCGCTGATGGCGATGCCGCCGGCCGCCCCGCCGTCTCCGCCGCCGATGGCCGCGCCGCCGGATGTTCCCGTAGCCGTTACCGTGCCGCCTCTTATGGCGATGCTGCCGCCGCCGCGGTTTTCGCCGCCGCCGATGGCCGCCCCGCCGCTGTTGCCCGTGGCCGTTACCGTGCCGCCGCAGATGACGACGGTCCCGCATGTTTCGTTGTAGCCGCCGCCTATCCCCGCGCCGTTTCCGCCGCACGTAACCGCGAGCAGTCCCGTGCCCTGCTCCTGGCCGTAAATGGTAAGGCGGTTGCTTCCGGATACGTTTATCCCCGCGTTATTGAAATCTCCGTATAACGTGAGCGACGCGCCGTCGGCGAGTATGAGTTTCACGTCGCCGCTTACCGTGATCGTTCCGGTGCGCGTGATGCCGCCGTTCACGACGTACCAGCCGTCCGACATGGCCGCGGTCGATGCTTCGACTACCGTGGCCGTTACGGTATGCGTATTCCCGTTTTCGTCAACATAGGAAGTCCCGGCTGTTTCCGCGAGGACCGACAACGGCGCAAGCGCGAATACGAGCGCCGCCCCGAGCAGCAGGCTAAAAAACCGCATGGTTTTCACATGGATCCCCTCCCTTAACGTCCAAGCCCGCCGCGATCCTAAGCCGCTTAGCAGACCCAGCCTTCCATTTATATCCATTTCGTGATCCCTCTGTTGTGATAAAGAAGCAACCCTTCGCCTCAGGACGTCGGAGCCGCACCCATACGCGCCGTTTCCTTTTCATGTCGTCTTCTCCCCTCCCGTCGGGACGCGCCGCGCTTCGCACATGCAGACGCCGATGGGATCGTAAGGCGTGTCCTCCCGGTAAAACCATCCGCAGCCTCCGCAGTCGCCCGGCGGAGGTTTTTTCTTGTCGTTTGGCTTTCGATGCGGGCAACTTTCCTGCCCCGCCGTCGCGAAGGGCCTTCCTTCGGCGGTGTACTCGGGGCGTTCCTCAAAGTCCGGATAGGCCGGATAACTCTCGCCTAACTTCTCGTCGTATTCGAGGAAAACCGGAAAACTGCGGCCTCCCGCCCGAAACACCTTGTACGGCCGTTTATTCTGAGGCTCCATCCGTTTTTGGCTCCTTTTGCGCGCGTTTTTAAAACCCCTGCGACGGACAGCTTGTATACTGTCATAATAATGGCGATCCCGCGTCTCCGGTAGTGACTTTTCGGCATAAAAAAGTCACGTTTTTGTATGAAGACGCCTATGAAGCTGCTTTTCGGGCGGATACGGCCGAATTCAAAGAAAGGCATGAGAAATCGCCTGTCCAAACGTTTCCTTTTTGCGGGAGTATCCTTCCGGCTTAAAGCACGTATTGCGCAAGCTCGTCCCGGCCGGATATGAACAGCTTCCCGTAGATCTCCAGCATTATGTTCTTGAGCCTGCCTACGGAAATGCCGTATTGTTTGGCGATTTTTGCGTAAGGGACGCGGCGGACGACAAGCTGGGCGATTTGATATTCCCGCAAAGACAGCATGAGCGTGATGTTGTCTTTTGTAAATCGGTTGTGAAATGCGATCCAGTTCTTCCACGTGCGCTTCCATTGGCCGATGACGGCGTCGCGGCAATGGGGGTAAGCCTGCTCCAAACACCGTTCAACGAGGCCTCCGAGAGCGGCGACGACTTCGGCGAAGGGCGTGATAAAACCGTGGGGCAAGGCGACGCGCATGGCTTCCAAAAGATAGCGCTTTGCTTCGTCCGCGCGTTCAAGGCAGTAGCAGGCAAGCGCGCACGTCACCCTCAGATAAATCCCGGAAAACGTGATCCCCTGTTCGCGCAGTTCAAAGGCCAGCGCGGTCTGGGCCGCGGCCAATGCGGCTTCGTACTCTCCTATACAAAGTAAATATTTCGAGCGCAAGTAAAGCATATACGGCAGCTTCGCCTGCGCGGGAAAGGCGGCAAAGTCCCCGTCCTTCAGCCAGTCCGGGACCATATTTGGTGCCGCCACGCTTACGGCGACGCTTGCCAACGCCAGTTCCGCGATTGCGCATACTTCTCTTTCCTTGAGAGTGGCAATGCAGTTTTTTAGATACGCCTCAATCTCGGTAAACGCGGCATAGTCTCCGAGGCTGATAGCCGCCGCGACCCCCGCCAGCGACGCGCGCAGCCTTGCCGCCGCGTCTCCCGCGGTTTTTTGATAACAGCTCATCGCGCGCGTGAAATCTCCCCGCAGATAGGCAAGCTCGGCTTCATATTGGCGCCTTAGCCTTTCGTCCTTCGCCGTTTCCAAGACCGCATCGGGATGATCGTGCGGCATCGGCATGGAAGTGGCCTCTATCAGTTGGGCGAGCTCAAACGAGAGCGTCCGCTCCCGCGGCTTTCCCCCTTTGCGCGAATCGGCGGGCTTTCCCGCGTCATGCGGGATCATCCACGACCTTCCGTATTTTTTGGCGCGAGGTATCCGGCCTCCGGCCAGAAGCCTTTGCACCTGTCGGAGTGATACGCCCCACTTTTCGGAAGCCTCAGCGGCGGATATGTATTCCATCCCGGGCCGCCCTTTCTCCTATGATATTACAGTTATATTATAGTCGTTTGAGCGACGCGTTGCAACAATACATGCAGGCGACTGCATGCCTTCCATGATATTCTGCTTCAAAAAACTGACGAAAACATATCTCTCAGGAAATGATAAAACGGCTCCGCGCAAAACGAAAAACGAGCAAGGCGTCCTGTGAAATAAGCGCAAGGCGCTTTTTAACTGCCGTTATTTCGATCGTTCAAAAATGCGATAGCACAGGTATGTCAAATAAGAAGACGGCGCTTTCTTCTGCCCAAAATCCCAGTCTTTCAATTTCAAATACACGGACTCGGGCGTATAGAATCCATCCTTGTCCTGTTTGCTCCGTATCAGGGTTGTCATTTCCATAAAACGCGCGTCGCCGCGCGCAAACTCATATTTGCTGAGGACTCCCGCTACGCTTGCGATATCATACCAGCAGGACGGCGCTTTCAGCTTGCGGAAGTCGGTCCCCATATAGAACATATACGGATGCTGCTCAAAGCTGTTTTCCCACAGGTTCAGAAGCGCTTTTGCGGAGGAAACGGCGGCCCGGGAATCCCGATACTCCGGTATATGCGAAAGCAAATCGGCCATGATAAGCGTCGCGTATGGGCAGCAATCGTCCTTTTTGCCGGGTCCGCGGAATTTGCCCAGTTCGGGTGAGGCCGCGCAAGGGAATCCGTTGTCCCGGCACAATGAAACGAGATAGTCGACGCCGGGCTTGATGTATTCGCGATAATCCAAGCCCGCCTTCAGCAGGACAAGCAAAAGCAGCGGGGCGTCGCACAGGCACCAGCCGAACACATCCTCGCCGGTACCGCCGAAATGCTTAGGGATATTGGTCATAGACTGATATACGCCGCGCTCGTCCCGGTGCGCAAGGATCCCGTCGACGGCCGCTTTGATTTCAGGAATCTCCGTATCGAATCCGAGATCCAGCAGAAACAGCAGCTTATGTACCGGCAGCTCGGGGTTTTTATGATTCGTGACCGGCGTACCGTGAAAGTTCGCGACATCCGCAAGATACTTTTGGATACGGCTGTCCGCCAGCGCGGCGTTTCTGAGTTCAGCAAGAGCGGCTTTTGGTTCGCGGCATAAATTAAGACGGACCGCGTATTCCAGCCAAACATCGCTATGCTCCAATAGCTTCTGATACTCCATTTCCGCGATCGGCCTCCTTAAAATTACAGCCTGTACCGCTGTTGCGGGAACAATCCGGTGAGCAAGCCGCCGCGCCCTGCGCCGGGGACGTCTTGTACTTGAATTATAATACCTCGCGTCCATGCAGTAAAGGCCGAAGGCCGTGCCGGAGACTAAAGCCGGGAAACGCGACGGATAAGCCGACGCCTTCCGTATCACCGGTTCCGTTGCACACGCTCCGTGTATGCCCCGCCGCCGTTACACTGCCGAACTCAAAAGATTTCCATGGAGCCTGAAAAACTTAATACGTTTGATGATTGACAAATCATATAACAAAAAGTACGCTTATCATGTTTCGTCGAATAAAAACGGCAGGACGGGATCAAAAAAAAAGGGGGGGATATAATGGAAATATTCGATTTAATGAATATGACCGCACAAGGATACGAAAACAGACAGGTGAATGTTTTTTTTCAAAATGATATATTTAAAACGAGAGTTATCGTACTCGAAGCCGGCGGTAAAATTCCTGAATGTCAAATGGATTCTTATGTCATATTCTATGTTGTCAAAGGGGAAGTATCGCTCAAGAAAAACGACGAAACTTCAATTCTGAAGGAAAACCAGGTCTTCATAACAGAACCTGCACTCGTGGCAATGGAATCAAGAAACGGGGCAAGACTTTTGGGGGTTCAAATAAAAGCGCAAAAATAACAAGTTAGGTATATATGGATAAAATGGACTTGTCAACAAATCTCTTAGGATCGCGTTTGATCGCTCCTGCGCGCGCAGGAGCTAAAAATGAGCGGCTGACAATAGCCTCATCATATATTGTCGTATCCTCAAAGATGGATTGAGCCTTTTGAACAGCCCAAGAACGCCTCCATAAGCGCTTCCGAAAGCGTCGGGTGCGCGTGGACCGTCGAGCCGACATGCTCCGCCGTCCCTTCGAGCCTTATCGCGATGACCGCTTCGTGAATCAGGGACGACGCTTCGGGACCTATAATATGCACTCCGAGAATTTCCCCGAACCTTTGGTCATAAACTACCTTTACAAAGCCTTCCGTTTCTTCGATCGTCAAAGCTTTCCCGTTCGCGCCGAACGGGAATTTGAATGCGCGCGGACTTAGTCCCTTTTCCTTCGCCTGCTTTTCGCTCATTCCGACATACGCGATCTCCGGATCCGTAAAAATACACGACGGAATATACTGTTCGTCTGCCTGCGTTCTGCCTCCGAACAGGCGCTCCGCCGCGATGACGCCCTGTTCGGAGGCCGCGTGCGCGAGCTGGCTTATCCCCGTTATATCCCCTATCGCGTATACGCTGTCCAAACTCGTGCGCATGAACGGATCGACTTTTATGAAGCCTTTTGACCGCTCAAGACCGAGAGCCGAAAACGCCGCGTCGTCGGCCACTCTGCCCACGGCTTCGAGCACCATCCCGCATTCGACCGCGTTTCCGTCCGAAAGCTTTACGCGGCAGGCGTTCCCTCTTTTTTCGACCGCTTCGGCGGTAACGGAAGTCCTTATGTCTATCCCGTTCTTTTTCATGTTTGCCGCGAGCAGTCCCGATATTTCATCGTCCGCCGCCGTGAGGATCGACGGAAGCGCCTCGACTATGGTGACTTTTACGCCGAAAGCGTTCATGATACTGCCTATCTCGCAGCCAATCACGCCTCCGCCGACAATCACGACGGAATCCGGAAGCTCCTTTATATTCATAAGCTTATCCGTGTCGTATATCTCGACCCCCGCGCCGACGTTTTTCAATACGGAGGCGGGCCGCCCGCCCGTCGCGAGTATGATATACCTGCAGGTGATATCCCTGTCCCCGACGGAAACCGCGTGCTCTTTTTTAACCGTCGCCTCGCCGAATATTACTTCGACCTTGTTTTTTTTCAGGAGCCCCGCGACACCTGCGTTAAGCTGCCTTACTATCCTGTCTTTTCGTTTCATCACCGCGCCGAAGTCGATTTCGGCGCCTTTTATTTTTATCCCGAAGTCTTGCGACCTCTTTATGTTTTTCCACTGCTTCGCGCTGGCATAGAGCGCCTTTGTCGGTATGCACCCACGGTTAAGGCATGTCCCGCCCAACGCGTCTTTTTCTATCAGCACGGTTTTAGCGCCCAACTGCGCCGCGCGTATAGCCGCCACATAACCGCCGGGGCCTCCGCCGACGACCGCGAGATCATAATCGAATTTAGTATCTGCAAAAACCGGGGGCTCCGCCGGCCTTACATGGACGGCTTCCGCGGGAGGCCGGACAGGCTGGGCGGCCGCGCTTTTCGCCGCGGCGATTTCCGGTATCTTTTCTCCCGCCTCGCCGACATACGCGATCTTTGCGTCGCACGCGACGGTATCCCCCTCGGCGTAATATTTTTTCAGCAATATGCCGCTTACAAGCGAATCCACTTCAAGCGTGGTCTTATCCGTTTCAACCTCGAAAATATAATCGCCTTTTTCAATTCTGTCGCCTTCGTTTTTCAGCCATTTTACTATGGTGCCCTCCGTCATAGTCATTCCGAGTTTGGGCATCAGTATGAAATCTCCCATGCTAAACCTCCGTTTCCATGCATGAAGGGTCTTCGATGATCTCCTTCAGCCGCTTCAAAAAAGCTCCGCTCACCGCCCCGTCGATATGCCTGTGGTCGCATGTCAGGCTTAACCCCATCATCGGGCGTATCCCTATGTTTCCGCCGACCGGAACGACTTTGTCAACGATCGTCCCGACGCCGAGTATCGCCGATTCGGGAAGATTTATTACCGGCGTGAAATACTCTACCGGATATGCGCCCATATTGGATATTGTAAAAGTCCCTCCGGTATACTCTTCGGGCAGAAGCTTTCCGGATCTCGCCTTGTCTACGAGCCTTTTGCGCTCCTCCGTGATCTCCGGCAATTTCTTTTTATCCGCATTCTTGATGTTAGGCACGATAAGGCCGTCTTCGAGAGCGACCGCCAATCCGATATTTATGTTTTCGTGTATCGTTATGCGCGTTTCGTCAAAGGACGAATTGATAAGCATGTTGTCCCGTATCGCCATCGCGGCCGCTTTTATCAGCAAATCCGAATATGTAGGCTTATCGCCGCCGCGCGCGATGTTTTTCGCCGCATATGCCGCGAGGAATTTCTTTAGCTCGTATACGCAAACGTCCGCGTGCGCCGTATACTGCGGCGCGGTGTCGAGGCTCTCCTTCATCCGCCGCGCGATAACGGCGCGTATCCCGCTCACCGGCTTATGTGCCTGCGGCGCTTCCCTGCGCGCCAATACGTCCGCCTTGTAAATGCGGCCCGCTTTTTCGACGCCGTCAATGTCTATGCCGTAATACAGCGCGTACGCCTTCGCGAGAGGCGTCGCCTTTTTCTTCGCCCTCATTACGTCGCAAAGCTGTATGTATCCGCCCTCTCCGGTTCCAACTATATTATTCAGATCCGTTCCTTGCTCTTTCGCCGCCCGCCGCGCCGCCGGCGTCGCCATGACCTTGCGCATATTCGCGCCCCCTATTTAAGCAATTCTTTGGCGTTTTGATATATCGTATCCGGCTGGGGGACCGCGTCCGCCTCGAGCTGCGGCGAATACGGAATCGGTATGAACATCCCGCCGAACCTCCTGACCGGCCTGTCAAGGTAAAAAAACGCCTCGCTGTCCGCTATTACGGCCGCGACTTCGGCGCCGGCGCCGTAGTTTTGCACAGACTCGTGCGTTATAAGAACGCGCCCCGTCTTTTTGACGGACGATATTACAGCTTCGGTATCGAGCGGAGACAGAGTTCGAAGATCGAGCACCTCGGTGTCGATACCGTCCTTTTCGAGCATTTCGGCGGCTTTGAGCGCCTTGATAAGAGTATACGAATAGCTGATGATCGTCAGATCCTTCCCCTCGCGTTTTATGTCGGCTTTTCCGATCGGCAGCAGGTACTCTTCCTCGGGCACTTCCCCTTTTACGCCGTATCCGATTTTATGTTCAAAAAACAGCACCGGGTTGTCGTCGCGGATCGCCGATTTCAGCAACCCCTTCGCGTCGTACGGCGTCGCCGGTATGACGACTTTTAAACCGGGTATATGGCAAAACAACGTTTCGAGCGACTGCGAATGCTGCGCCGCCGCGCCGCTGCCCGAGCCTGCCGGCGTTCTCATCACCATCGGGATCTTTACCTGACCGCCAAGCATGAATCGCTGTTTCGCGGCCTGGTTCACGATAGAATCCATAGCGACGGCTACGAAATCCGAAAACATGTATTCGACTACCGGCCTGTAACCCGCCATAGCCGCGCCGACCGCCATAGACGTAAAAGCGTTCTCCGCGATAGGAGCGTCGATTATCCTGTCCTCGCCGAACTCTTCGAGGAATCCTTTTGTCACTCCGAAGCAGCCCCCGTAAACCCCCATATCTTCGCCTATCAAAAACACTTTTTCATCACGCCGCATCTCTTCGCGAAGCGCGTCGGTTATCGCCTGTTTCAATGTAATTTCCATTTCGGACCCCCTTTAAGCATAGACCAGCGATTTCGCGTCTTCCATCGTCGGGGACGACGCGTTCATCGCGAAATCCACGGCTTCCTGCATTTTTCGTTCGGCCTCGCCGTACATTTCCTTTAACTCGGTTTCGTCAAACCCGTTATCGAGAAGATACCTTTCGAAGCGTTTTATAGGACACCTCGCCTTCCATTCTTCTTCTTCCTCGCGCGTGCGGTATGCGCGCTTATCGCTTTTGGAATGCCCGAGCCAGCGGTAGGTCTTGGCCTCGATAAGGGTCGGTCCTTCTCCCTTCCGCGCCCGTTTTGCCGCTTCGTACACTGCGTCCATTACCGCGAACACATCGTTCCCGTCCACGACGATTCCCGGGAAACCGTACGCGCACGCGCGGTCGGCGATGTTGGGCACCGACACGGTTTTTTCGACAGGCGTCGACATGCCGTATTTGTTGTTCTCGCAGATATAAACGATTGGCAGCTTCCACAGCGCCGCCATGTTGAGCGATTCGTGAAAAGCCCCGGCGTTCGAAGTCCCGTCACCGAAAAAATCGACTATTATTTTACCGGACCCGTCTTTTTTCAGGGCGAGCGCGATACCCGTCGCGATCGCGATGGAAGGCCCTATGATCCCGTTAGCGCCGTAGTTGTTGGATTTGATATCGACGATATGCATGGATCCGCCCATTCCTTTGCAAAATCCGGGTTTTCGGCCCAACAGCTCGCACATCATCAGTTTTACGTCCGCGTCCTTCGCGATGCAGTGGCTGTGCCCCCTGTGGCTGCTCATTATCAGATCGTCCTTTTTTATCGCGTAGATCGCGCCGACCGCAACGCCCTCCTGTCCGATACTTAAATGCGTTGTCCCGTGGATCATGCCGCGCATAAACATTTCGTTCACGCGTTCTTCAAATATTCGCGCGGCATATAGTTTGCGAAGCATTTCTCTTAATGTTTCATTATCAGGTTTCATCCAAAGACAATTCCTTTCGTTTTATCCTTGTCTCGTTTTTTATTATAGCATCATATGTAACTATATGTCTATATATTTTGTATTTTGGCACATTTGTGCCTTTTTTAATGAGGCATTTTTATTATTTTGTATATTTATCTATATCGGATAGTTTTAATTTACAAACGTTACATTCCGCGTTATAATGAAATATGAAAGGAAGCGCAAATGAATTCGAATCCGCAGGAAAGGCGCTTGCTGCTCGAGCAGGTCGCCGAGATGTATTACATAAAGGGCATGTCCCAGGAAGAGATCGCCTCAAAGGTGGCGATGTCGCGCGCGAATATTTCAAAACTGTTAAAAACATGCGTGCGGGACAAGATCGTCGAGTTTAAAATCAACTATTCGAAATCCCCGGGTTCAAGGCTCGCCGGCTTGCTCGAGGAAAAGTTCGGGCTTAAAAAAGCGATAATAGCTCAGTCCGATACGCATTTGGAAATATGCAAAAGCAATGTCGGAAAAGCGGCCGCCGCTTATCTTGAGAGCGTTATCGAAAGCGGCATGCTTTTGGGCGTATCCTGGGGCACGACCCTTTATTATATGGTGAAAAATTTCAACCCGAAAACGTCCGTATGCGCAGACGTCATACAGATGGTAGGCGGCATGAGCGCAAAAAGCGAAGATACCGACGGCCAGGAGCTCGCAAAAAAAATGGCGCTCGCGCTTAATGGGAAATGCTTTATATTGCAGGTCCCGATGATAGTCCAAAGCCGCGTTCTTAAGGATCTTCTGATGGAAGAACCGAACGTTTCGGAGCACTTTAAAATGTTCGACCGCGTCGATATCGCCGTAATCGGGCTGGGGTCAAACCGTCCCGAATTCAGCGCCATCTACAAGAGCGGAAACATTTCAAGGGAAGACACCGAAAACATAACAAGCCTTGGCGCGGTCGGCAACATCTGCGGACGGCACATAGATATCAACGGAAATCCGTGTACCACGAGCATCAGCGACAAAGTTATAGGCATCGAGCTTCATCAGCTTAAAAAAATCGACACCGTTATCGGCGTCGCAGCAGGCGCGGAGAAAACCGAGGCGGCGTTGGGCGGCCTTCGCGGCAGATATATAGATGTTTTAGTCGTAGACGAAAATCTCGCGCACGGGATTTTGAACGCCTAAACCACTTCCTTTATTTTTTAATAAAATTAAATACATTAACAAAAGATAATTGACATTCAACCTTCATTCAAATAAAATGGGATCAAGGATGGTACGCCAATGACATCGGAAGAAAGATATTACGTTAAATTAAAAGCCGCATATTTATATTATTATGATAATTTGTCCCAAAAGGAAGTCGCGGACAGGCTTAATATTTCGCGGCCTACTCTAAACAAGCTGTTAAAAGAAGCCCGCCGCGAAGGCATGGTAAAAATCGAAATATATGATTACAGAAATTATTCAAACCTCGTTAAGCTCGAGCGCCAGCTTTGTGAAAAGTTCGGACTTAAGGACGCTAAATTAGTCGACAGTTACACGGACGACATAAATATTATAAAAGACCGTATCAGCAAAGCTGCCGCGGATTACTTCAATAAGATTATTAGAAGCGGAATGTGCATCGGGGTCGGATGGAGCGCCATATTGGAGAATATGGCGAACTATATCACTCCGCTTAAGAATATCACGAACGCGGAATTCGTGACGTTGTTAGGGGGATCGGGGAACCTCGAGTTTCAGATAAACGCGAACCTTCTTAACGAAAAAATAGCGCGGCTTTATTACAACAGCTCCATACATAACATTTATGCCCCTATTTTTACAAGCGACACGGTATTGTACAACGCTCTTATGGAAGATAAGTCCCTTAAAAAGGTTATGAACAAAATGCGCGACCTTGACATTGCGCTTATCGGGGTCGGAGGCGGGGATTCGTCTTCAACCGCAATGATGACGGTAAGCATCTCAAAAGAATATATTAAAGATCTGCGTGAGGAAAACGCGGTCGGAAATATCTGCGCCCGGTTCTTCGATATAGACGGAAATATCTGCGCGAAAGGCCTTTATGAAAAAACGATTTCGATACCGCTCGATTTGTTAAAAAAGACGCCTTCCGTCGTCGCGATGGCCGCGGGCCAGGACAGGGTAAAAGCCCTTATCGGCGCGGCGCGCGGAGGCTATTACAACATATTGATCACCGACGAAGCGACCGCGAAAGCAATGCTTGATTTTCAATGAAATAATCAACCGGCTTGATTTATAACGATTTTTTGAGAAGCGTCTTTACGTCCTGCAGGGAAGGCTTTTTCAGGCTTACGCTCAGCGCGAGACTCATGGCATGGAAAGTATCCGCCGCGATCTTATCTATATTTTTTTCTCCGAGTCCGACGTCCGACAGGCAAATCGGCATATTAAATTCGTTCAGAAAATCCAAAAAATATTCTCCGCAGCGTTTCGCGGCCTCCGTATCGGATAAGTGCTCCGGCGCCCCTAAGATCCTTGAAATAGTCGCGTATCTTTTTATATCCGCGTCATAGGAGTAATCCAGATACGCTTTCGCGACCGTGCTCAATCCCCATGCGTGGGAAACGTCCGTTATCCCGCTGACGGAATGCCCGATCGCGTGTATCGCAACAGTAGAAGACGAGGTAATGCACAGCCCCGCGAGAGTATTCGCCCAAGCCATTTTTGTCCTCGCTTCTATATCGTAGGCGTCCTTATATACCCTGTGCAGGTTTTCTTTTACCAGATGCATAGCCTCCAAAGCGCACAGGTCCGTGAACGGGGTAGCCACGGTGGCGATATACGATTCCATCGCGTGATAGAAGACATCTACTCCTGTACCGGCGGTGACGCCGATCGGAAGAGTGACGGTCAGATCCGGGTCCACGATCGAAACGTCCGGATACATGCAATCCTGGAGAAAACCGGGCTTTTCTTTCGTCACCGGGTCGGTTATTACGGCGACGTTCGTGACCTCCGAACCCGTTCCCGCCGTCGTCGTGACGCATATTATCGGGTACGTCTCCGTCAGCGTCTCTTTCGCTCTTTTCCCGTCCAGTATATAATCGCTTATCGTGCCCCCGTTTTTTGATACGAGCGCCACCGCTTTCGCCGCGTCCATCGAGCTTCCCCCTCCAAGCCCGATCACCACGTCGCATTCTTCGTAAAGCATCGTCTTTACCGCGCTGTCGATGTTATACGTTTTTGGATTCGGCTCGATAGTATTGTCCACGACGACCTTGACTCGCGCGTCATTCAGGTAATTCAACGCCCGGTCAAGCGTTCCGACTTTTTTTAAATCTTCCCCCGTGGTCAGCAACAGCGCCTTTTTCCCGTACAGAGGAACAACTTCTTTAAGTTTGGCTATCGCGCCTCTCCCGAAGATGACTTTTGTCGGGATATGTATTCCGAATGTATCCATTTTCCTCCGTTCGTTTACTTTCGTCAAGCTTGGTTGTTATCAATATAAATACTATGATCCGGCGCTCATTACAAGATTAAAAATAATATTCTCCTTTATTTAGTAATCTTTTTCAGGCAGATGCGCTGTCTTGACGCTTCCTCCTTCCTCCCCGGATTTATCATGTTCCTCATGCAAACCTGCAATTTTTCTAATCGTAATTCTTTCCCCGTCCCGCCAGGTAGTTGATGAACACCACGATAAGCATAACCGTCCCAATTAAAACCTGTGTCAGATAGGGAGACTTCACCCATCTGAGGAAATCGGGTATATCGCTCTTCCATGACATCGGTATCCCGAGTATAAGCACGGCCAATAACAAAACGCCCATCACGACGCCCAATACGCTCCCCTGCCCGCCTTTTATGTTTACTCCTCCGACGATACACGCGGATAATACGGCAAACTCGACGCCTAAACCTATACACCTCGGGTCCGCGGTCGACAGGCGGGCTACCTGCCAGACTCCCGACAACGCGGCCATCAGGGAACATAGTATAAACAACACCAGCCTCATCTTTTTCACGTTTATTCCGGAATAATATGCGGCGTTAAAGTTTCCGCCGATAGCGATCGAGTATTTTCCCAACACCGTCTTTTTCTCAAGAAAAAGAAATATCAGAACGATCAGTATTACTATCGGTATGGCGAGACGGATGCTGCCGAAGATTTTAATGTTGTCAATCACCGTAATTACCTGCATGGCAGGTTTGGAAATAGGATTCGGGCCTCCGCAAACCGTAAACGCCAGTCCGCCGTAGATAAGCCAGCCGGCGATCGTCGCCATAAACGCCGGTATTTGAAGAACCTCGATTATTACCGTGTTTATCACTCCAATCAATATCCCCATGAAAGCCACGATGGCTACCGCCAGCCAGGGATCCACGCCCGCGACGCAGATAGCGGCGTACGTGATCGCCGACAGCGCCATGACCCCGCCGACGGAGAGGTCAATCGCGCCGCTGGTTATCACGAACATCATCGCGCACGCGATGATAATGTTCGGCAGATTTTGACGGAACAATAAATTTATGTTATACCACGATAAGAAATCGGGGTTTGCGAACGTAAACAAGCCTACGAAAAACATTAAAACGATGAATAGTACTATGTTGTACCTTGCCGTGCTGTTGAGCCTGCGCCCGGTAATATTTTTCATTTTTCATTCCCCCTTGTCATACTCTTATCTTGTTGCGGATCGTATCATTGACCAATATCCCCAATATCAGAACAATGCCTTTGATGATCTGCTGATCATAGATTTTAACGCCTAACAAATTCATTATTTGAGTGAGCGTGAACAGTATCAGCGCGCCGATTATCATCCCAAGCACCGTGCCTCTTCCGCCGTTGATATCCGTCCCGCCAAGAACCGCCGCGATGATGCAGTCGGTCTCAAGCCCGGGAAGCATGCTGCAGTCCGCGACGGAAAAACGCGAAACGATAATCACTCCGGAAAACGCCGCCAATATGCCCGAAAACGTAAACGCGGCCGTTATAACCTTTACGGTGCTTATACCTGAAAACCTCGCCGTCTTTATATTGGAGCCTATCGCATACGCCTGGCTGGCGAATACGGTCTTATTCTGTATGAACAAGAATATCAAGGCTATCACTATCGCGTAAACCACGGGCAGCGGTATCCCCATCTCTCCGATAAAAACGGTCTGCGCGATATCTTTGACATTGCCCGGCATTCCGGCCGCAATGCTTAGCCCGTTCGATGCGATAAGCGCGATCCCGCCGGTAAAGTATTTAAAAACAAGCGATATTATGAAGGAAGGCTGGTTGAATCTCGATATAATAAAACCGTTAAGGAAACCGCTCGCGGCGCCGCAGAGGATAGCCAATATGGCCGCCATCCAGACGGGTATCCCCGCTATCGTGAACAGCCCGAAAAGCACCCCGGACATGGCGCCTACTCCGGCGACGGAAAGGTCGAGATTGCCGGATATCAAAACCAGCGTGACCGCGGACGCGGTAATTATGACGCTTGTTGACGCGACCAGTATCGTCCTTATGCTGTCCCACGTTACGAACGTTTTAGGGTACATAATAAATCCGGCGATCCATATCGCGATCAGTATCCCGAACATCACCAAATTTTGAACGCCGTTGGCGCTTAATTTCAGCCCTGAACGGCGCGCCGCGTTGTTTCTCTCTGTCATGATTCGCTACCCCCCGTGACTACATGCATAATATCCTGCGTGTCCAGCGTTTCGTCGTTATCGATGATCTTCTTTAATTCTCCTTCAAAGAGCAGCCCGATCCTGTCGCACAGGCAGCATATCTCCGTCAGCTCGCTTGAGAAAATTATCGCCGAACAGCCGTCTTTGACAAGTTTGCGTATTATATTATATATTTCCTGCTTCGCCCCGACGTCGATACCCCTTGTCGGCTCGTCCAGCAGCAGCACCTTCGGCGAAACGTTAAGGCATTTGCCTACGATTACCTTCTGCTGGTTCCCGCCCGAAAGATATGCGACCGTTTGATTTTCGTTGCGGCATACCACGCCGATCGCGTCGATATATTTTTGCGCCAAACGCCGCTGGCTCTTGTTGCTTAATATCCCGTATTTCGTTACCGTTTTGTAATTCATCATCGGCATGTTTACGACTATGCTCAGCGAAGTGCATATGCCCTGTGTCCTGCGTTCTTCGGGGACTATGGCGATTCCGTTTCTTAAGGATTTCTGAGGGCTGCCGGAAGTTATCTTCCTGCCGTCTATAAAGAGTTCCCCGTCAAACGTATCGAGTCCGTAAATGGCGCGGGCTATCTCCGTTTTCCCCGCTCCTATCAAGCCGTAAAATCCGAGGATCTCTCCCTCGTAAAGATCGAAGGTGATGTTTTTCAGTTTCCTGTTCGTCATCCCTTTTACTTCGATCAGTTTTTTATCCTTGTTGACTTTATTCGGTATGTAGTCTTCAAAGATGTTCTTTCCTATCATCATACGGATAAGTTCCTGACGGTCTTTCACCTCGCTTCTAAGTTTTGTCGCGATATGCTTTCCGTCGCGCAATACGGTCACGTAATCCGCAAGCTCCATCACTTCTTCGAGACGGTGCGTGATATAAATTATAGTAATCCCATGGTTCTTTAGATCCTTGATTATCTCGAACAGATGGCGGACCTCTTCTCCCGACAGCGGCGACGTCGGTTCGTCCATGATGATAACATCCGAATCCATCGCAAGCGCCTTCGCGATCTCCACCACCTGCCGTTTTGCGGTGCTCAATTCCTCGATCATCTGCTTCGGGTTGATCGACTTGTCTATCCGGGCAAGCATGTCAAACGCTTTATTGTTCGATTTCTTCCGGATGATCCCGAACCTTGTTTCTTCAAGCCCGAGACAGATATATTCCTCAACGCGGAGCTGTTCGACAACGTTGAGCTCCTGAAACAGGCATCCTATACCGGACTGCATCGCTTCGCGCGTGCCGGCGGGATCCCATTCCTTGCCTTTATAGAGCACCGTTCCCGAAGTCCTTTTTATCGCCCCTGTGAGTATTTTTATGAGCGTCGTCTTGCCGGCTCCGTTTTCCCCCACAAGGCAATGGCAGGAGCCTTTTTCAATACTGAAACTTACGTCATCCAGCGCCCTTACCCCGGCAAATTGCTTCGTAATATTCTTTATCTCCAAAACATGATTTTCCATGGATCAGCCTCCCTTTCCGTCCGGTAATAAACTTAATTTATTTTAACCTGCGTCAGGCGGTAACCGTCTCATTTATATATATGTGTGTCTTATAACGATAAAATAACATCTCAATTTTTAAGTCAATTATATTCTTTAACTTTTCGGTCCTATATGCTAAACTACTTACAAAATAAGATTTATAACGATCTTATTTTTAAGTTTGCGACCCGTTCTTTTGAAACGAGTCCGAAGAACGGGTCGCTCTTTCCTTATTTCGCTATTTCCGCAGCGAGATCAAGCGGTTTCTCAGGGAAGTACTGAGAATTGTACCAGTCCTGCATAACCTGCAGAGAATCTTTGTAGTAGTTGAAATAGCAATCCGGCGTGGTCTTCTCAACGTAAGTATCGGGATCGAGTTTTCCTGTGATCAGATCCATTATCATGTCGATCTGCGATATCGCGAAGGTTTTGGGCTGCATGCCGAGCGCATATTTCAGCGAGGTCGTCGGATCCGCGATCTTTATGAGCTCCGCCGAAGACGCGTCCGTGGAAGCGATTATCTCCGTCAGCGGTACGCCGTCCTTCGCCAAGCCGCGGCCGGCAGCCTGATACGCCGCAAGACAGCCTAAGCCGTTCTGCATGTTGTCGCCGTAGATTATGTTTACTTCCGGGTGAGCCTGAAGTCCCGCGGCCGCTATCTGCTGCGCTTTCTCGAGGTCGCCGCCGCCATGTCCCCAGTACGTTGCTCCGAAGAGTTCCTCGCCCTTGCTGTTCTTAAACACAAGATCGCCGCACTCTTCCTTGGAAGGCAGATCGCTTACGACGGTCTTTACGCCTTTAAGGAACGGGCCCGTTCTGTTGTCGAAGCAGAACGATATGTTAGTCCAGCTCACGAATCCAAGCCTGACCGGCTTGTCCGGATAAAGCTCCATCCACTTTTTCGCCATATCGGCTCCCATTTGCTGCGCGACCGTCGCTTCGTCGATCATCAACGCGGGGACCTTTTTTCCGGTTGTCCCGACGCAGTATGTCATTATCGGGATGTTCGCGTCGCGGGCTTCCTGGATGACCGCGTTCTCTCCGTCTTCGGTTATCGGGTGCAGTATGATGCCGCTCACCTTCTGGCTTATGAACGTCTCAACCGCCGCGACCGATTTGGCGAGATCCTGATCCGGGTCGATGACCTGATAATCGTAGTTGTACTTCTCGGCCGCATAAATCTTTGCGTGTTTTGC
>Ga0078972_1008699_pt1 | contig 20894 bp, 18 predicted proteins | sample YelNatPaOPGAMG01_FD_67568 | JGI IMG/M metagenome (GOLD analysis project Ga0078972, IMG submission 67568) | Hot spring thermophilic microbial communities from Obsidian Pool, Yellowstone National Park, USA - OP-RAMG-01 (SPADES assembly) (version 2) | ecosystem: Environmental > Aquatic > Thermal...
TTGCTAAAAGGTTAAAAGATATTTTTTATTCTTTTTTATTATTTTAAGTTTAGTTTTAATAAAAAAGTGATTTTTTGTAAATATTGTAAATAAAATAAATAAAAAATTATTTATAAAATTATTACAAAAGTAAATTTATATAAGCGAGTGATAATAAATGAAAATAATTGTATGCATCAAGCAAGTTCCTGGAACTTCAAAAGTTCAAGTTGATCCAATTACTGGTGTTTTAATAAGAAGTGGTATAGATACTAAAATGAATCCTTATGATTTATTTGCTCTTGAGAGTGCTTTAAGACTAAAAGAAGAATTTGGTGGTGTTGTAAATGTCATTACTATGGGTCCTCCTCAAGCAATTGAGATAATAAAAGAAGCTTTTATGATGGGCGCTGATGATGGAGTATTATTATCTGATAAAAAATTTGCAGGTGCAGATGTTCTTGCAACTTCTTATACATTATCTCAAGGAATAAGAAAAATGGGAGATTTTGACATAATTATTACTGGAAAACAAACTACTGATGGTGATACTGCTCAAGTTGGACCAGAAATTGCTGAATATCTTAATATACCTCATGTTGCCAATGTTTTAAAAATATTAGAAGTTACAAATAAAGATATTACAGTAGAAATGGATATGCCTGAAACTGTTGAGATTGTAAAAATTAAATTTCCATGTTTAATATCTGTTGAAAAAGATATCTATCAACCTAGATTACCTTCTTTTAAAAGAAAAATGCAAACAAAAAATAAAGAAGTAAAGGTTTTATGTTTAAAAGACATGGAAGATAAAGATGAAAAAAAATATGGTCTTAGTGGTTCCCCAACTCAAGTAGAAAGAATATTTCCTCCAGATGAAAATGCTGATAAGGAAATTTGGGAAGGTACAGGAGATGAACTAGCAGATAAAATTACAAATAAATTAAAGGAATTAAAATTTATTTAAATATTTCAAATTTTTTAAATTTTATAGGAGCGTAATTAATGGGAAAATTATTTATTCATCATGATTTAGTAAATGATGATACAGCAAATAAGTTGGTAAAGATATGTCCTTTTGGTGCTATTGAATATAAAGAAGGCAAGCTTGAAATAAATGCAGCATGCAAAATGTGCAGAATTTGTGTTAAAAAGGGTCCAAAAGGAGTAATTGAATATATTGAAGAGCCAGTAATTAATATTGATAAAAGCCAATATAAAGGTATTGCAGTTTATGTTGACCATGTAAATGGGAAAATCCATCCAGTAACTTTTGAATTAATTGGAAAAGCTAGAGAACTTGCAAAAAAAGTAAACTATCCAGTTTATTGTATATTCCCTGGTTTTCAAATTTTTGATAATGCTGAAGAACTTCTTCATTATGGTGTAGATGAAGTATTTATTTACGATTATTTAGAACTAAAACATTTTAATGTTGAGACATATACTGCAGTATTTGAAGATTTTATAATTAATAAAAAACCTTCAGTTATTCTTATAGGAGCAACTACTACAGGCAGATCACTTGCGCCAAGAGTTGCAGCAAGATTTAAGACAGGCCTTACTGCTGATTGTACAGTATTAGATATAAAAGAAAATTCTGATTTGGTCCAAATTAGACCAGCCTTTGGCGGAAACATAATGGCTCAAATTGTAACACCAAATTCAAGACCACAGCTTGCAACTGTAAGATATAAAATTATGAATGCTCCGCAAAGAACAGATGAGGCAAACGGTAAAATTACAGTTTGTAGCATGGATACAAATAAATTAAAATCAAATCTTGAAGTATTAAAAATTACAGAAAAAGAAGTAGAAGAAAATATATCTGAGGCAGAAATTATTGTAGTTGCAGGTAGAGCTATAAAAACAAAACAAGATATGTCTTTAGCTTATGAGCTTGCAGAGGTTCTAGGAGGCAGTTTTGCTGGGACTAGACCTATGGTTGAAGCTGGTTGGATTGATGCAAAAAAACAAATTGGATTAAGTGGAAGAACTGTTAAGCCAAAGCTAATAATAACGCTTGGAGTTTCTGGGGCAGTACAGTTTACCGCTGGTATGAAAAGTGCAGACTACATATTTGCTATAAACAAAGATCCCAAAGCTGCAATTTTTAGTGTTGCACATTACGGAATAATTGGAGATATTTATGAAATAGTTCCAAAACTAATAGAAAATATTAAAAAAGAAAAGGGCCTTGTAGGAGAAATGCCAAAATATGCAGCTCCTTCTACAAGAAATTAACAAGGGGGTAAATTTAATGCTTAAAAGTTGTTTATGTGACAAAACTTATAAAAAACTTGATGAAAATGACATAAAGTTTTTAAAAGATTTATTAGGTAGTGAAAGAGTTAAAATTGGAAAAGAAATTAGTGAAGATTATTGCCATGATGAACTAAATACAATTAGAGGTTATCCTGAAGCATTAGTTGAAGTACTAAATACTGAAGAAGTATCAAAAATAATGAAATATGCTTATGATAATGATATCCCGGTTGTTGTTAGAGGTTCAGGCACAGGACTTGTTGGTGGTGCTGTTTCATTATTTGGTGGAATAATGATAAGTATGGTAAAAATGAATAAAATTCTTGAATTAGACGATGAGAATTTAACTTTAACTGTTGAGCCAGGAGTTCTTTTAATGGAAATTGCTAAATTTGTTGAAGATTATGAATTATTTTATCCTCCTGATCCTGGAGAAATTTCAGCAACAATTGGAGGCAATATAAATACTAATGCTGGTGGAATGAGAGCAGTTAAATATGGGGTTACTAGAGATTATGTTATGGGGCTTGAATTAGTTTTACCAAACGGCGCAATATTAAATGTTGGTGGCAAAGTTGTTAAAGATAGCTCAGGTTATAGTATTGTAGATTTAATATGTGGATCTGAAGGTACTTTAGCTATAGTTACTAAAGCCATTTTACGTCTTTTACCGCTTCCTAAAAAAACTATTAGTTTGCTTATTCCATTTCCTGATTTAGATACTGCAATAAGTACTGTGCCAAAAATAATAAAAGCTAAGAAAATCCCAACAGCAATTGAATTTATGCAAAGAGAAGTAATAATAGCTGCTGAACAATTTCTTGGAAAAAAATTCCCTGATAATAGTGCTGATGCTTATCTTTTGTTAACTTTTGATGGAAACACAAAAGAAGAAATTGAAAAAGATTATGAAACAGTTGCAAATATTTGCATTAGCGAAGGGGCATATGACGCATACATTACTGATACAGATGAGAGGAAAGAAGCTGTATGGTCAGCAAGAAAAGCATTTCTTGAGGCTGTTAAAGCATCTACTACAGAAATGGACGAGTGTGATGTAGTAGTGCCAAGAAATAAAGTGGCTGAGTTTATAAAATATACTCACAATCTTCAAGATGAGTTTAAAATAAGAATTAGAAGTTTTGGCCACGCGGGTGATGGAAATTTACATATTTATATTTTAAAAGATAATCTCGATGAAAATACATGGAAAGAAAAATTAGCAGCTGTATTTAATAAAATGTATAATAAAGCTATTGAACTGGGTGGTTTAGTTTCTGGAGAACACGGGATAGGTTATGCTAAAAAAGAATTCATTTCTTCTCAGTATGGAGAAGAATATATGCAGTTAATGCTTAGAATTAAGTTAGCATTTGATCCAAAAAATATTTTAAATCCAGGAAAAATCTGTGAAAATTAGAAAATAAAAATAATATTTAATAGCTATTATTTAAAAAATATGCTAATTACAATTTATAATAATAAAAAAAGTTAAATTATAAATATTTTAAAATTTTTATATAATTTTAAATATATTTAGTTTTTTTAACATTCATTTTTTTCTAAAAATATATAATTATAAATTTAAATTAAATCTAGTGTGAGCAAATTTATATTAAAAGCAGATGGCAAAAAGGAAGAATTTAATAAAAATAAAATTACTTCTTCCTTAATAAAAGCTGGTGCAAGTAATGATATTGCTAATGCCACATCAAACCATGCCGAAAGATATTTAAATAAATTTCAAAATACCAATGATATTTACATTCACAATTTAAAATTTTTAAATAAACACGATCGAATTTCTGCAATAAAATTTACTTTAAAAAAAGCTTTAATGAATTTGGGTCCAGAAGGTTTTATATTTGAAAAATATATAGCTAAAATTTTAAATAATTATGGTTATACTACTGAAATTGATAATATCGTTAAAGGATTTTGCGTTGAACACGAAGTTGATATAATCGCTGATAAAGATAATGAACGTTTCATGATTGAGTGTAAGTATCATAATACACTTGGTATTAATTCAGATATAAAAGTTGCTCTTTATGTAAACAGCCGTTTCCTTGATATTCAAAAAGCTTGTTTAAATAAAACAAATAACCAAAAATTATTTACTAAACCATGGTTGATTACAAATACAAGATGCACAGAAGATGCGATAAAATATGGCAATTGTGCTGATTTAAAAATAACTGCTTGGAGCTACCCAGAAACAGAAAACCTTCAATATTTAATTGAAAATAAAAAATTATATCCAGTTACAATACTCCCACAAGTAAATAAACAACTTAAAACAAAGCTCTTTAATAAAAATATTATAACTATTGTTGATTTAAGTGAGTATAATTTTAACGAATTATCAAATATTTTAAAAATAAATAAAAACTTAGCAAAAAAAATTTTGCAAGACGCAAAACAATTATTATATTAATATTTTTTTATTTTATAATTTAATAATTGCTAATCCTGAATTAAATAAGTTTTCTTTACTGGTTTGATTTTTATTTTTCATTAAATAAGTAACATAACAATAGTTATCTTCTACATAAACAAAATTTGTAAGAGCATTTGGTATATCAATAAAATTTATTATTTTAGGTTTTTCTTTATTTGATATATCAACAATATATACTTTACTTTCCCCATCTGTTAAATAAGCATAATTATTATAAATAAATATATTATTCACCCAACCTGTTGGTACATTTAAATTACTAATAATTCTAGGTTTTTCTAAATCAATTTTACTTTCTGGCTTAGAAATATTTATAATTTGTAAGCCACTTTTTGTATTTGCAACATAAGCATAATCATCTTTTATAAAAAAGCTTGAAGAATTAGAAGGAAGTTTTATTCTTTCTAGTGCCGTAATATCTTTATAATCATTAGAAACCTTAAAAATAGATAAACCATGGCCAAAATTTAATGAATACAGATAGTCTCCCTTTTTTATTATCTTTTGTATGTGCTCATAAACGGAAAAACCTATTAATGCTTGTGGGTTTTCTTTATCTTTTATATCGTAAATCTGCATTATCCCTTGTCTTCCACCTATATATAAATGGTCATCTTCTATAAAAATATCCCATATTTCCGAAGAAGGTATTGTTTGAATAATTTTTGGATTTTCTTTATTTGAAATATCAATTATTTGAACTCCTTCATAATTATCTGCAACAAAAGCATAGTTATCCTCTAAAAATATTGCTAATGCATCTCCTGGAGTATTAATAAAACTAACATATTTTGGATTTTTTTTATCACTAATATCAATAATTTCTAAACCTTTATTATTTACTACATATGCGTAATTTTCCTTTATTAAAACCTCAAAAGCAGCATTATCTATATTAAAATTACTTAATATTTGTGGTTTAGTTAAAATTTTTTGTGAACAATTTGTTAAAAAAAATAAAGTAAATATTAAAAAAATAATTATTCCTGAAAAACTTATAATTTTAAAATATAAGATTTTTGACTTTGCTTGAAGAAAATAAATTTTTAATTTAGGTTTCATAATAAAAAAAATTATTATTTTGTTATTATTTTATCACTTATAATAAAATAATAAAGTAAATAAAGTTTTAAAAATGAAAAATTAGACTGTTTATATAATAATATTATAAAAGTGATTAGGGTAATTAGAGTAATTTAACGTTTCTTTCTTTTAAAAATAAAAGAAATTATATAAATAAAATATCCTGTTTTTAAAACAATCATTGTACAATTTTTTAAAGCAAAACTTTTACCTAAAGCTTTTCCTCCAACAGTTAAAGAAGCAATAAAACCAGTAATTACTGCACCTAATACTGATTTTTCAATATTAGGATTTATTAATAATAATCTAAGTATTATTGCAGCACTTACGGCACCACTAATTATACCAGTTATATCACCTATGGCGTCATTACAAAAATTAGCAACTTTATCAGCATTTTTTAAAAGATTAACTGCTTCTCTAGCCCCTTTAATTTTATTAGCAGCCATTGAATTTAAAGGAATTTCAGAGCTTGCAGTAACAGCTACTCCTATAATATCAAATAAAATTCCAATAAAAACAATTAGTATTAAAACAACTAAGTCAATTATTAAATTAGCTTTATTTATTATTGTTTCTGATATAAAGCTTAATGTTATAGCAAGTATAAAAGTCCATAAAGTAATAATTATAACCCAGTTTCTAATTTTACTTTTTTTACTTTTTGATTTTTTTATTTTCGGCAAAATAATCACCCCTATAAAAAATAAAAAGATGGTAATGCGGCAAGTAAACTTTGCAGTTTAAGGTCCAGTAGGATTTCCCAAACGAGTACTGGGCGTTACCACCCAGCGGTTTCCCTTTAACTCGTTTCTATAGCGTCACCGCTTATAGGACTGGATTACCACTAAAACTACACTATAATCCCTGCCGCATCTCTCATAAAGAGAACAGTCTAGGAGCTTTCCTCAACAGTCTTACAGATCACTAGCCTCTTTTGCAATAACTGGTTTCAGGTTTACACGTTACAAAGCCGCCGAGCTCTAACAACTTTGTAACCCATATTAAGCCTTCCCCCAGTATCACGCAAGGCAGGCTACGCTGCAGTGCCTTGAACACTTGCAGGTTCCTTCCAAGTATAGCAGTTAACTTCTCTATACCTGGAATCTCCACGAAAGCTGGGTCTACGCCCATATGCCATTATGGATCGCCCAACTTTCTTAACCCCCAGGACCAACCCCCGACTGGGCGTCAGCAGCCAATCCCAGGGACTTCCCATGTGCCCTTGACGGATTTTTAGCCCCGTCTTCATGATCTGAAGTACTGACTAGAATACTGCACCATCTTTTTATTTTAAAAATAAATAATCAATTTTTTTTGCAAGTATATTTATATCATATTTATAGTAATTTCTCAATATCACTAAATAATTAACGATATTTAAGGTTAACTAACAAATATAATTTTAAAATCTTAATAAAAATATTTATAAACTAAAAGAATTAAAAAATAAAATTAAATTAGTTTAATCAAAAAGAATGAATTGAATTTAATAATTATAGATATAAACTAATAAACCTTTATTATCCCTTAGATATAAAGTGTCATGATCATTATTCCAAACAGGAGTATTTAAATTCCAATAAAATTTAGTATTTGTATTTTTACCAAATCCAGTGTATAAAAATATTGTTTGCTGAGGTTTAATAATAATATTCTTAAATTTATAAATATTTGTTCCAGCATCTTTTAATGTCCAGCCATTTAAACTTATATCTTTCGTGCCAATATTTTTAATAGAAACCCATTCACCATTTAAATTTTCATTATCTTTTCCTTGAGCATCGTAATTTAAATTTACTTGCAAAACTTCTGTTGGTGATTTTTGCCATAATCCTATCTCATGTTCTCTTGCATTTCTTTCAGCTTCTAAAAACAATTGTGTGTATTTTATATCAGGAGGGCAAGTATAAGCATTTGCAAATCCACATTTAACCATTTCAAGATTAACAAATAAATTAGGTAAATAAACATATCTTAAATATCTTCCGTAAATATCTTTATTGGTAACATCCCTTTCAAGTTTTACTTGTTTGTTTTTAACTAAAATTTCCATAAATTTTTTAGCTTCTTCATAAAAATACATATCGCTTTCAGGAGTATTTATTCCGATTAATCTCAACCTCATTTTATTTTTTAATTCAATAGTATCACCATCAATAACATTAACTACAGTAAAGCCCTCATCATTAAAATTTTCATTTTCATATAATTTATATTGGTCTGTATCTGAGTTTTTTAATTCATCACTAGAATTTTTATTAAAATCATCTTCATTATCTTTACTTTCCGAGTTAATTTTATTTGTATCATCTAAACTAAAGTTTTGATTTTCTTTAGAGTTCTTATTTATATTAATTTCACTTTTCTTGTTAGCAATATCTTGATTTTTATTTATAAAAGAATCATTAAATATAATGCTGCAGGAAATTTGAAAAAATAAAATAAAACTTAAAATAATGATTAATAACCAAAAAGCTACGAAATTTACTTTCTTCTTTTTCAATTTTTTTTAACTGTTATTTATAATTTCTTTATTGTTTAATATTTTTTAAAAATTTTTATAAAATTTACAATTTTTATTTATTTTTCTTTAATTTACTCTCATTTAAATTACTAATTATTTTTAAAAATTCTTCTTTTGATTTTTTATTTAATTTTTTTTCAATACTAGAAAATTTTAAATTATTTTGTGTTTTTTTTATATTATTTAATGCACTTCGAGTTTCTTTTTTTTGATTATTTAATTCCATACAGAATTCTCTAACTGATTTTCTATAAATATTTTCTTTAAAAACAACAGTTTGTTGAATATTATCTGAAGTAACTATAAATTTTTTATCATAACCTTCCCTTAAATGAGCAATTTCTTCAATTACGCTATCAGCAGTTTTATTTTTCCCAGAATAAATTATCTCTATACCTTGAACTTTTAAAAAATTTGCATTTTCTTGTAAAGATTTATTAGAGTCAAAAACAACAATAATATCATAACCACGAGTATTTTTATATTCTATCAAATCATTTATTAGTTTTTCCCTTAAAATTTCAAGATCATCTTTTTTAATTAAAGAATTCTTAAAATATCTAAAAATAAAGTTATATCCATCAATTACAACTAAAGTTTTCATATTAACATTTTATTAAATAAGTTATAAATAAAGTTATTACTAATTTTAAAAGTATAATTTTTTTTATTAAATTATTTTGATTTTTTAGATATTTTATTTATTTCATAAAAAATTATTCCCGCAGCTACAGAAACATTTAACGAGTCTAAATTTTCATTTATATCAATTTTAATTAAAAAATCTGAATTTTCTTTAACAAGCTTTGAGATTCCTTTATGCTCACAACCTAAAATTACTGCCATTGGTAAAACAAAATCTATATTATTAATTGATTTAGCACCTTGCTCTTCATCAACATCAGCACCATAAATCCAAAAACCTTTTGTTTTTAACATTTTTATACATTGAACTAAATTTGGCACCCTAAAAATTCTCATTTCTTCAAGAGTACCCGCAGAAGCTCTGTCTGTATCTTTATTAACTTCAACGCTTCTATTCTTTGGTATAATTATACCATCAAAATCAAAGGCAAAAGCACTTCTAATAATTGCCCCAAAATTTCCTACATCTGTAATACCATCTAGAATAACAAGTTTTGAATTTTTTGTACTTTCTTTATCCAAAAATAAATCTAAATCATAATAAGTATAATTACTAACTTTTGCAAAAATACCTTGAGATTTAAAATGCTTATCTAATAAAATTTCTTCAAAATCTTTTTCACTTAAAAACCTAAAAGGAATTTTTTTGTTTTTTAAAGTAATTAAAATTTCTTTTATCTTGGGATTATCTTGCTTTGAATTTAAAATACAAATCTCATATATTTTTCTTTTACCAATATTTGATTTTAAAAGAGAATAAATTGGATTAATTCCAGAAATTATTTCAAAATTTGATTTTGCATAAGAATTTATTTTTGAAACTTCCAAATAGTTCCTTCTTTTCTATCTTCAAGAATTATACCCATATTTAATAATTTATTTCTTATTTCATCTGATGTTTTAAAATCTTTATTTTTCCTAGCTTCATTTCTTTTATTAATCAAATCTTCAATTTCTTTAATATCTACATTTAATTTTTTTAATTTTATGAATTGTAAATCTTCTTCTAACTCATCTTCAAGGTTAATTCCAAAAATTCCATATAAAGTTACAATTTCTTCATAAAAAGATTTTAAATAATTTATAATCTCTTTATCGGCAACAAAATTACTGTTTTGAATAATCGCATTTATGTTTTTAATAGCTTCAAACAAAATACCAATTGCTTCAGCGCTATTAAAATCATCATTCATAGATGATATAAAATCTTTTCTTAAATTTGATAGATATATTTTTAAATTTTTCTTTTGTTCTTCAAGAATATAGTTAAATTCACTAGTATTACCAACAAAATCTTTAAGTTCTTTTCTTTCCTTATTTGCTTTATATTCTTCTTTAGTAATATCTTTTCCATTAAACTGATTTTCATTAAAGTGATTGATTAAAAATAAAATATTTCTAATTGTATTTATTATTTTCTCAAATGCTTTTTTTGATTCTTCAAGTTTATCACTGCTAAATTCAAGTGGACTTCTATAATGAGTTGAAAGCATATAAAATTTTATAACATTAGAAGAATATTTTTTTAAAAGATTTTTTAAAATCCAATCATCTTTTAGCCCATCTGACTTTGACATTTTCCTATCTTTTACTTCTATCATCCCATTATGCATCCAATATTTTACAAAATCGCCTTTATCTGGAAATGCTGCTTCGCTTTGAGCAATTTCATTTTCATGATGAGGAAAAACAAGATCTATTCCTCCACCATGTATATCAAATCCAAAGCCTAAATATTTAATTGACATTGCTGAGCATTCAATATGCCAACCTGGTCTACCTTTGCCCCAAGGGCTATCCCAACTTGGTTCCCCTGGTTTAGCAGCTTTCCAAAGTGCAAAATCAATTTTATCTTGCTTTATAAAATCACTATCGTCGCTTCCCTTCATTTCATCTATTTTTTGTCCAGAAAGCTTACCATAATTTTTATCTTTAGATACATCAAAATAAACATTTCCATCAATTACATAAGCAAAACCATTATCAATAATTTTAGTTATTATATTAATGATTTCACCAATCATATTGGTTGCAAGTGGCATTTCATCTATGTTATTTATTCCTAATGTTTTAAGATCTTCTAGAAAAGCATTTATATATTTATCTGTAATTACTTTAAAATCTACACCTTCTAAATTTGCTTTATTTATAATTTTATCTTCAATATCTGTAATATTTTGAACTAAATAAACTTTATAACCTAAAAATTCTAAATAATTTTTAACCATATTAAACACAATTATGGGACGGGCATTACCTATTGAAATATAATTATAAACTGTAGGCCCACACACATAAATTTTAACAATTTCTTTATCTCTAGGAATAAAATCTTCTTTTTTTCTTGAAATGGTATTATATATTTTTAAATCCAAATTAACCCTTTCTTTTAATTTAATTTATTTTTTTATTTTGCGTTATTTTCATTTTTCTTTATTTTTTCTATTTCTTTTTCAAGAATATCTATTCTAGATTTTAAGTCTATTAATAAATCATTTATAGGGTCAGGTAAATTCATTCTATGAAATTCATCAGATAAAACTCTTTCACCTTTAATTCTAACTATTTTTCCTGGAACTCCAACAACTGTACAATCATCTGGAACCGAATTTATCACTACAGCACCTGCTCCAATAATTACATTATTTCCAATTGTTATTGAACCTAATACTTTTGCACCTGCTGAAACAATTACATTATTTCCTAAAGTTGGGTGTCTTTTGCCTCTTTCTTTACCAGTACCTCCTAAAGTTACTCCTTGATATAAAAGGCAATCATCTCCTATTATAGTTGTTTCTCCAATTACAACCCCCATTCCATGATCAATAAAAAATCTTTTACCTATTTGTGCTCCGGGATGTATTTCAATGCCAGTTAAAAACTTTGTAAATTGTGAAATAAATCTTGGGAAAAATGGAATTTTATGTTTTAAAAGCCAATGCGCAATTCTATGAGAAATAATAGCATGTACTCCAGAATAAGTAAAAATTATTTCAAATGCACTAACCGCAGCCGGATCTTTTTCCTTAGCTACTTTAACTTGCTCTTTTAATTCAGATATTAACCCCATTTTAGTTACCCTTTAAAATTTTTATAAAATAAATTTTATTTATTTTATTTGATTAAGTTATTAATATATGATATTGACTTATTTATTCTTTTTAAACAAGCATCTTTTCCAAATATCGAAATTATTTTAGGAAGTTCTGGACCATGGACTTTACCTGTTAAACTTGCTCTAATTGGCATGTAAAGAAATTTACCTTTTATATTATGTTCTTTTAAATTTTGTCCAGTTTGATTTATTATTTCTTTTGCTCTTTCCTCAGTTATTTCATCATATAATAATTCTTTGTTTTTTAAGTTTTCATTTAAATAACTTTTATTGTCCTTTGTTTTTATTTCTTGAGCTAAAAGCTTAATAAATTCATTTAAAACTGTTAAACTTGTATTTAACTTTAACATATTAATTGCTTCTTCTTCATAATCTTCAACATATTCTGTAAAAAACTCTTTACTATAAATTGCAATTTCTGCTAAAGTTTTTACTTTTTCTTTAAAAGCATCAACGCATTTCATTATTTTATTTATTTTTATTTGGTCATTTATTTCATCATTATTTATTATATTTTCCTTAATAAAAAAAGGTAAAGTTAACTTTAATAACTCCTCATTTGTTTTATTTCTAATATAATTACCATTTAACCAATTTAATTTATCAATATCAAAAATTGCTGGATTTTTTGAAATGTCAGATATTTTAAATTTACTTACAACATCTTTAAGATAAAACATTTCTTTGCCATCTTTTGGAGCCCATGATAAAAGAGAGAGATAATTGGCTATTGCTTCATTTAAATATCCTTCTTCTTTAAACTGAGTTATTGTGGTAGAACCATGTCTTTTGCTTAATTTAGAACCATCTTTGCCAAGAATCATAGAAAGATGAGCAAATTTAGGTATTTTATATCCTAAACTATTAAATAGCATAATTTGTCTTGCTGTATTTGTTATGTGATCCTCTCCCCTTAAAATATGAGTAATTTTCATATCATTATCATCCACAACAACTGCGAAATTATAAGAAGGAGTCCCGTCAGATTTTATTAAAACAAAATCACTAATTACCTCTGATGAAAATTTTATTTCTCCTCTTATCAAATCATTAAAAATTATCTCTTGTGGCTCTACTTTAAATCTAATAGTATATTCAATGTTATTTTTTAAATTATCTTGAATTTCTTCTTTTGTTAAATTCCTACATTTATTATCATAACCTAGTGGCTTTCCCTCTGAAATTAATTTTTCTTTTAAAGCTTCTAACCTTTCAGGACTACAAAAACACATATAAGCTTTACCTTCATTTAAGAGTCTCATAGCTTCAGATTTATATAAATTTATTCTATCGCTTTGTCGATAAAATTCATCCCAATCTAACCCAAGCCATTCAAGATCGCCTATAATTGATTGCTCAAATTCCTTACTGGATCTTTTAAAATCCGTATCTTCTATTCTAAGTATTAAATCTCCACCCATACTTCTTGCAGCTAACCAATTAAAAAGAGCAGTTCTAGCTGTTCCTATATGTAAGCCACCTGTTGGAGAAGGTGCAAATCTAAATCTTGCTTTATTATTTTCCAATTTTTACCTAACTTTACTTCTAATATTTTAATTTTTTAAAATTAAATCAACTGTATGAATATATATATATCTTAAATTAAAAAATAAACAAAATAAAAATTAAAAATATTTAAAATTAAACCAATTAAATAGTAAATATATGAAAAATTTAATAAATCATCAAATGAAATATTTAGTTTATTAAAACATTTAATTTATAAAAGTTTATTTAAATTATAACTCATCTATTAATACTACGCTTTGTGCTGCAACACCTTCTTGCCTGCCACAAAATCCTAATCCTTCTGTAGTTGTTGCTTTAATATTTATTTGATTTGGATTAATTTCCATTACTTTAGCTAAATTTTCTTTCATTAAGCCTACATAAGTAAATATTTTTGGTTTTTCAAGAATAACTATATTATCACAATTAATAATCTTAAAACCTTTATCTTTCATCATTGATATAACTTTTTTTAATAAAATTACACTCGATATATCCTTAAAACTCATATCAGTATCAGGAAAATGAATACCTATGTCTCCAAGCCCTAATGCTCCTAAAATTGCATCATTTATAGCATGAATTAAAACATCAGCATCTGAATGACCTAAAAGCCCTTTATTGTAATTTATTTCAATTCCACCAATAATTAGCTTTCTGTTTTCATCAAACTTATGAACGTCGTAACCAATTCCTACTCTCATATTTTATCCAATCAATAATAATTTTTAATTAATTAATTAATTTTTTATTTTTTTATTTAAACTATTAAAATTATATTTTTATTTTTTTTATTATTTTCTTGATTTATCTTTAAATTTAAATTAGCATTTTAAATTTTAATGAATTCCATTCTTTGAGATTATAAGCTCTGCTAAAAATAAATCAGTAGCTGTTGTAATTTTTATATTTTCGTGAGTACTTTTTAAAAACTTAACCTTATAACCTGCTCTTTCAACTAACATTGAATCATCAGTTCCAATGAAATTATCTTTTTCTGCTAATTCATAAGCTTTAATTAATGCATCTTTAAAAAATGTTTGAGGAGTTTGAGCGTGATAAACTAACTCTCTTGGAATTGTTTTTAAAAATCCTTTTTCTTCATCTACTTTTTTAATTGTTTCATATGCTGCAGCAGCAAGTATAAATCCTTGAACCTCAGGATCTTCTTTATTTGCTTTTGTTAGCAATTCAATTAAATTATTAACATCAGAAGAATAAACTAAAGGCCTAACTCCATCATGTATTGAAACTATCTTACAATTATCTGGAATAAATTTTAAAGCATTCTTAACAGTTTCTTGCCTAGTATCACCACCAATTATAATTTTAGTTACTTTGCTAAAATTATATTTATCAACTATGTTTTTCTTTGTATATTCAACAAATTCTTGAGGAACAAGAACAAATATTTCATCAATTAAAGAAGCTCTTTGAAAAATTCCTATGGTATGTGCTAATATAGGCTTCCCGCATAAATTTATAAATTGCTTATTAATATTTGATTTTAAACGAGTTCCTTTACCTGCAGCAGTTATTATCCCTAAATTCATATTGCTTTCTCTTAATTATTAAAATTCTTAAATATTATAAAATTTTTATTTTAAACTAAATAAACTAAATTTACTTACAAAATTAAGCCTAACAATACTTATATTGTTAGGCTATTATTTATATTTTAATAAATTTAAAAATTATAAATATCATTAAAACCGCCATTATTTTGGATCAGATATTAACTAAAAAATTATTTTAGAATCTAATCCCCCTTTTCCATTATAGATATCATTATAAAAATAATATTCAGAATATTTTTTAAGTCTTTCTAAAAAATATTTAGCTTTAACTTTGCCAATGCCTTGTACGGTTGCAAGCTCATCAACATTAGCTTCCAAAATGTTTTTAAGATTGCCAAATTTATTAATTATGTTATTTATAACATTTGGCTGAAGCCTCATAACTTCAGAAATAACTCTATAACCCCTTGGTTGAACTGTAAGTTCAATCAAATTTTCACTTGCCCCATAGCCTAAAAGCTTTGAAATTGTTTCTAGTTCAACAATTTCATCTGATTCAATATTTAATATCTTATCTTTAAGTTTAACTGGATCTATTTTAACTTCATCTGAAATATAATCCTTTATAATTTTTATATAATCTTCCTCAATATTATCAAGTAGCTCTTCTGTTTGCATCCTAAGAAGTCTTCCATCAGAGCCAAGCTCAGTGATATATTTTTTTACTTCTTTAGCAGTTTTATGAACAATTATTGCTCTTTGAAAAATACTTGCAACATCAAAAAGAGTAACAATACCTTCTAATTCTTTAACTGTTAAATTTAAAATTAAGTGATTTAACCCATTTTTAAATTTTTCCATTGTTTGTATTGCTTGGCTAGCTTTAGATAAAATAATCCTTGGTTCTTCAAGAATATATTTTATATTATCAATATATAAGGTAACTGCATCTCTTTTTTGTGAAATAGAAATTACTAATTCTTTAGTTTGTTTTGCAGTTCTTTCAGCAGTGATATGCCTTGTCCCCGTTTCAGAAGTTGGTATTTCAGGATTAGGAAAAAGATGAGTATTAGCATACAAAATTCTTTTTGTATCAGAACTTAATATAATTGCACCATCCATTTTACCTAACTCATATAATTTAGCAGGAGTAAAATTGCACCCTATATAAAATCCGCCATTTGTTATTTTTAATACTTCCTCTGAATCTCCCAATACTAATAAACCGCCTGTTTTTGCTTGAAGAATATATTCGATACCTAATCTTAAATCAGTACCTGGGGCAACTCTTTTAAGACATTTTAAAAGTAATTCCTCTTCCTTAGAATTCATCTTATATTTTTTACAATTATTTTTATTTTTTTAAAATTTTTAAATAAAAAACAAAATTAGCACAAAAGTAATATTATCAATTAATAACTTTAAAATATATTTATACTTTTAAAATTTTATACTTTTAAAATTGTTTTATCATATTCTTTTATTTCAAATAACATTTCATCATCTATTGCACTAACTATAACTTTATGCCCTGCAGTAATCTCTCCACTAATGATTTTTTCAGATATGGGATCTTCTATTAAATTTTGAATAGCCCTTCTTAATGGCCTAGCACCCATTACTGAGTCATATCCTTTTTTAAGAAGCAATTGCTTAGCTGAATCAGTTAATTCTATGCTAATGCCTTGATTTTCAAGCTGATTTTCAATTCTTGCAATCATTAAATCTATTATTTGAAAAACTTGGTTTTCAGTAAGTTTATGAAATACTACTATTTCATCAATTCTATTAATAAATTCTGGCCTAAATGTTTCTTTTAGTTGGTTCATAACTTTCTTTTTAATTTCATTATAAGATAAATCTTCATTATCCATTACCTGAAAACCAAGAGGATTATTTTTTTGAATTTCTTTTGCCCCTAAATTAGAAGTCATAATTATAACTGTATTTTTAAAATCAACTCTTCTACCTTGTGAATCAGTTAAATGTCCATCTTCAAAAATCTGAAGTAAAATATTAAATACATCAGGATGAGCTTTTTCTATTTCATCAAGAAGAATTACACTATATGGTTTTCGTCTTATCATTTCTGTTAATTGTCCTCCTTCATCATAACCTATATAACCTGGAGGAGAACCAACCAATTTTGATACTGAATGTTTTTCCATATACTCAGACATATCTATTTGAATTAAAGCTTCTTCTTTCCCAAATAAAAATTCACTTATAGTCTTAGCTAACTCAGTTTTACCAACGCCAGAAGGTCCTAAAAACATAAAAGAACCAATAGGTCTTTTTGGATCTTTTAACCCTGAGCGAGATCTTCTAATAGCTTTTGAAACTATATTAATTGCCTCATCTTGACCTATAACTCTTTTATGAAGGCTTGCTTCCATATTTAAAAGTTTCTCAGTCTCACCTTCAGTTAATTTATATACAGGAACACCAGTCCAACTTGATAAAACTTCGGCTATTTCATTTTCATCAACTTTTTCTTTACCTGTTTTTTCTAGTCTCTTCCATGTTTCAGTAATTTCAAGTTTTTCTTTAAGTAACTTTTTTTCCTGGTCCCTTAACTCTGCAGCTTTTTCATAATCTTGATTTGAAATAGCTTCTTCCTTTTCTTTTAATACCTTTTCTATATTTTCTTCAATCTCTTTTAAATTAGGAGGAGTCATAATTGATCTAATTCTTACTCTAGATGCTGCTTCATCAATTAAATCTATAGCTTTATCTGGTAAAAATCTATCAGATACATATCTTTGTGAAAGTTTAGCAGCAGCAGTTAATGCTCCATCAGTTATAGTTATACCATGAAATTCTTCATACCTATCTCGAAGACCTTTTAAAATTTCAATAGTTTCATAAATAGAAGGTTCATCAACATAAATAGGCTGAAATCTTCTTTCAAGTGCTTTATCTTTTTCTATGTATTTTCTATATTCTGTTATTGTAGTTGCTCCAATTGTTTGAATTTCACCTCTTGCTAACATTGGTTTTAAAATACTTGCTGCATCTATTGCACCTTCAGCAGCTCCAGCACCAACTAAATTATGAACCTCATCAATAAAAATAATAATATCGCCATCTTCTTTTATTTCAGCAAGAACTTTCTTTAACCTTTCTTCAAAATCTCCTCTATATCTTGAACCAGCCACTAATGAACCTAAATCTAACGTAAATATTCTCTTATTTTGTAGATTAGAAGGGACCTCTTTAGAAACAATATGCTGAACAAATCCTTCAACAATAGCGGTTTTACCAACACCTGATTCACCAATTAATATTGGATTATTTTTTGTTCTTCTTGATAATATTTGCATAAGTCTTTCTATTTCTTTTTTTCTTCCTACAACAGGGTCAAGCTTCCCTTCTTGAGCTAATGCAGTTAAATCTCTACCATATTGGCTTAATATTTTAAGCGGTTTTTTAGTAGAAGATTTAGAAGAAAAAGTTGTATCTATAGTTGGATAAGTAGGATATTTCTTAAGTATTTCTTTTATTACTTCTTTAGCATTTTCAAGAGTAATGCCTAAGCTATTTAATACTCTAGCAGCAACACCCTCGCCTTCTCTTAAAAGACCAAGTAAAATATGCTCTGTGCCAATATAATTATGGCCCATTTGTAATGCTTCTCTTAAAGATAACTCCAAAACCTTTTTTGCCCTTGGAGTAAAAGGTATATGTTCATAGGATTCTGAAGAACCTTCTGTTATCACACTTTTAACTGATGCCCTTACTTCTTCTAAAGAAATGCCCATTTCTAAAAATACCCTTGCTGCAATACCATCTTGCTCATCAAGGATGCCTAATAAAAGGTGCTCAGTTCCTATATAATTTTGTTTTAAAAACCTTGCTTCATCTTGAGCCCGTACAACTACTTTTCGAGCTTTTTCTGTAAATCTTTCAAACATTAATGTTCACCACAATTCTTATTATAATATCTTAAAATAAATAAAATTATTACTAAAAAACTAATATAAAATTTCAAATTTAAAAAAATTTTTTATTATTCTTTTAACAATTTTTCTCTAATAACGCAAGCTCTTATAAAATCAATTTCGTCAAGCGTTGCTTTTTTATTTTTTATATAATTAATTTCTATATTAGAATCACTAATTAAATTAATAATTTCATAAAAATCGAAATTTTTTATTTCATCTATTATGCCACTGTCAACTCCAAATTTTAATATTGATAAAAGTTCAAGTGCTTCTTCAAATGAAATTATTTTCGCATATTTTATCATTCCAAATGATCTATAAACACTATCTTCTATAGAGAAATTTTGTGTAGATTGTAACTCTTCCTTTGCTTTTTCTTCTTCCTCAATTATATTTTTACTTATTGCTGTTAATTCTTCAATAATACTTTCTTCATTTTTCCCTAAAGTTATCAAATTTGAAATTTGAAATAAGTTTCCAATAATTTCATTTCCTTCTCCAAAAAAACTACTAACCCCATAACCAGTTTGGTTTAAATTTTTTATAAAGTCAACAATTCTTGTGCTAATAACCATAGCAGGAACATGTGCAACAATTGTTGCTTTAAGTCCAGTACCAAGTAAAGATGGGTTAGAAGTTAAATAACCTAAATTCTTATTAAATGAAAAACTTAATTTTTTCTCAAGATTTTTTTCTATTTTTAAAACCTCTTTATAACAACTAAAAATATTTATTCCAGGCATAATACATTCTATTTTTAAATGCTCATCCTCATTAACCGTTATTGCTGTAAGCTTATTTTTATCAATTATGTTTGAATTTAATATAACAGCTTTTCCGCTAATTTTTTGTATTGTTGAACCTGATATAATCTTTTGGTCTATTAACAGTTGCCTTTGAAGTCTTGGTATATCTCTTAAATTATAAAAATTATAATTTTTAAGCAAGCTTATTTTAGACTTTACATCAGCAACTAAATGTAATATAGAGTCTTTTTCATTTTTATCTATAACTGAATTAAATTTATAACCAGCAATATTTCTAAATAAGCTTACACTGCTATTTAAAATTATTTGCTGCTTATCATTACTATATTTAAATTTTATATTTTTTATATTTTGATTAATTAAAATATTTTCTTCCATTTATTTTTTTATTTTTTTTACAGAATAATAAAGTTTTTTTTGCAAAGACGAAATTTTATCTCTTAATTTTGCTGCTTCTTCAAAATTTTCTATTATAATTTGTTCCTCTAGCATAAACTTTAAATCTTTAATTTTCTTCTCAATTTTAAGACGTTTATTACTATTAATCGGAATTTTACCTTTGTGCTCTATACCAGTTTGTATTAATTTTATTAAAGGATTTAATTCCTCTTTAAATTCATCATAACATCTTGGGCAACCTACTCTACCCATCTTTTTTATAGCACTAAGTGATATATTACAATACTGGCATCTTTTATTCTCCTTAGCAGCCGAATTTATACTATTAAATAAATCTGGAGATTCACTATCATTAAAAAATCCTAAATCTATTGCAAGAATATTTGTTGACTGAGCAAATTCATTGCTATTAATATTCTCATCAGATAAAAATGCTAATTCTTTAGCACATTCCTTGCATAAATCAAACTTTTTTACTTCTCCATTATTATTTAATTGTATCAAATGAATAGTTGCTTCATTTTTCCGACAATTATCGCAAATCATTAATACTCCGTTCAATTAAAAATTTATTATTAAATATTAAATTAAATTTAAGTAATTTATTATACACTATAAATCAACATGATTATAACATTTTTAGCTATAAAAATTAACTTATGCAGAAATTAGAGATTTTAAAA
>Ga0078972_1008700_pt1 | contig 20892 bp, 24 predicted proteins | sample YelNatPaOPGAMG01_FD_67568 | JGI IMG/M metagenome (GOLD analysis project Ga0078972, IMG submission 67568) | Hot spring thermophilic microbial communities from Obsidian Pool, Yellowstone National Park, USA - OP-RAMG-01 (SPADES assembly) (version 2) | ecosystem: Environmental > Aquatic > Thermal...
TTCAAAAGGCAAATTGAAAATTTAGAAAACTTAACAGAAAGTGGAAGAAGGGCTTTATTTTATAGTTTAGGGAAATTGTTTCCTTTGCCTTCAAAAAAAATTCCCCTCTCCCCCATTGATAAAAGTTTAAACCTTTCTCAAAAATTGGCAGTTTCTTTTTCTTTGGGAAGCAAGGATTTCTTTTTAATTCAAGGCCCTTTTGGAACCGGAAAAACAAGAACCTTAGTGGAAATTATTTTGCAGTTGGTAAAAAGAGGAGAAAAAGTTTTAGCTTGTGCAGAAAGTAATGTTGGGGTTGATAATTTAGTTGAAAAACTAAGAGGGTGGGCAAAAATTGTAAGATTGGGGCATCCTTCAAGAGTAGCAAAAGATCTAATCGACTCTACTCTTTTTTATCAGGTTGAGAATTCAAAAAGCTATCAAAAAGTACAAAGACTGAGAGAAAAGGTAGAAGAATTGATTGGTTTTAGAGATAGATTTTTAAAACCAACCCCTCAAAGAAAAAGAGGATTAGGAGACGAAAAAATTTTAAGATTGGCTGAAACAAAAAGAACAAAACGAGGAATAAAAATTGAGGATATTGAATCTATGGCAGAATGGATAAAGATTCAAAGTCGTATTACAGAGATAATAAAAGAGATTTCACGGATTGAAGAAAAAATAGCGAAAAAAATTTTACAAGAGGCTCAGGTAATTTTGTGTACCAATTCTTCGGCTGCGCTTGAGTTTTTAAAAGATTTTAAATTTGACATTGCAGTAATTGATGAAGCAACCCAGGCAACAATTCCAAGCATTTTAATTCCAATTTGTAAGGCCAGAAAATTTATTTTAGCAGGTGATCATAAACAATTGCCACCAACAGTTTTATCTGAGAAAGCAAAGGGGCTTTCTGAAACTTTGTTTGAAAAATTAATCCAAAGATATCCTGAAAAATCAGTTTTGCTCAATGTCCAATATAGAATGAATGAAACTTTGATGGAATTTCCAAATAGAGAATTTTATGATGGAAAATTAAAAACAGATGAGAGCGTAAAAAACATTACTTTAAAAGACTTTCAAATTAAAACTCCAAATTTTGGAAACTTCTGGGACAAAATTTTGGATCCAGAGAATGTGGTTTGCTTTTTGGATACATCAAAGTCTGAAGAAAGGTTTGAAAGAAAAAGATTAGGTTCTACATCAACAGAAAATCCATTTGAGGTTAAAATTATAAAATCGATTTTAGAGAAAATGTTCAAAATAGGAATTAAAAAAGAATGGGTTGGGGTGATTACTCCTTATGATGATCAGTTAGATCTTTTAAGAAAAAGTTTGGGAGAATTGGTTGAAATTAATACTGTCGATGGCTTCCAAGGAAGAGAAAAAGAAATTATTTTGATTTCTTTTGTCAGAAGTAGCAAAGAAAAAATTTTAGGATTTTTAACTGATTTAAGAAGATTGAATACAGCAATTACTAGAGCAAAAAGAAAACTAATTTGTGTCGGAGATAGCGAAACTTTAAAAATTCACCCTGTTTATAAAAGATTTATTGATTTTATCAAAGAAAAAGGGGGGTTAATAACCCTCTAAATTAGTTTACCACTCTCACCAATTGGGACTAAAAAAGATTAAAAAGTTTTGCCAAAAATAAAAGATAAACTAAAAGATACATTGATCCTTCCCAAATATGAATTCTTCTGGAAATACTCGAAACCACAAAAAGCAAGGTTGATGTTATCAAAAATGGCAAGCCTACAGAAAATGTAAGGTTATCAATAACCAATGGCTTTATTAAAGCGCAAATTCCTACAATAAAGCTTCCATTAAAAACATTCGAACCAAAAATATTACCAATAGAAATTTCATATTTTTTCTTGGCAGCAGCCATAATCGAAACTACCAATTCTGGCAAAGAGGTTCCAGCTGCCAAAGCAATAATAGAGATTAAAGCTGGACTAATTTTTAATATTTCTGAAAGTTTAATTATTGAATTAATTGTCCAGTCAGCTCCAAATAAAACAAAGGCAATACCCAAAAACAATAAAACAAAGGTTTTAACATCTAAACGAATTTTTTCAACAGCCTCTTTTTCAATAATCCCTGCTTCTTTTTCTCTTCTTTCTACTCTTGATGGCAAAACTTCAATAATTTCAGGGGTCTCTTCTTCTTCGCCTTTTCTTTGATAAATTGTGTATAAAAAGTAAACTAAATAAGCAAGGAGGAGAACGATTCCTTCACCAAAATTAATTTTTTTATCAAGGCAAACAAAAAGCAAAACTACGGTCGAAAGAGCTAAAAGTGGAGCATCCAAATCAATTAAACTTCGAGTGACAATTAATTTTCGCGCCACTACTGCCGATAATCCAATAATTACTAAAATGTTAAAAATGTTAGAACCGATAACATTGGCGCTAACGACTTCAGTAGTATTTTTAAGTACTGCTGCAATAGAAGAAAACAATTCTGGAAAGGAGGTACCAATGGAAACAATTGTCACTCCAATAATAAATGGTGAAATTTTTAGAGCCAAACCTATTTTTTCTGCACTTTCAACAAACCAATCTGATCCTTTAACTAATAAAAATAAACTGACGAGAAAAACAAAAGCCCAAAATATTAAGGAAGGAATCATTTATAAAAACAAATTGCTCCATATCCTACAACTTGTGACCTTTCACCATAAATTGTATCTCCTGAATTTTGATATTTCAACAATTTTGCTTTCCCTTTTAAATTTTTTGAAATTTCCAAAATCGTCTTTATCGTATCTTGGGCGCAGGCAAAAGTATCAACATCTGGAAAAAGTTTTTTTAAGGTTTCAATTTTCTCTTTAAATTTTTCTGGATCTGAAGATAAAATTCCTTCAATTGTTCTTTTGTCTGCTTCTACGGCAACTTCATAAGGTGGATAGTGCGAAAGATCGCTTGATGCCACAACTAAAATTTTTCTCTTTTCCATCAATTTTAAAATTGCCTTTGCTAAATCTTTCCAATCTTCATCTTCAGAACCGAAAATTAAAGGCAAAATCTTAAAATTCTTCAAAACCTTTTGCAAAAATGGAATTTGGACTTCTAAAGAATGCTCAAACAAATGCGCAGAATCTTTGACAAAAAATCTCTTTGAAAAATTCAAAATTTCTTTTGCCAATCCCTCATCGACTTTTACTCTTCCCAAAGGCGTCTCCCATTCTCCTTTCTCCCAAACCGAAACTCCGTCAAAATACTCATAATGCGAATCTCCAATTAAAACTGCAGTTTCAAATTTTTGACCTTGAATTACTTTGTAACAATGAGCTGCCACTGGACCTGAGAAAACATATCCTGCATGAGGAACTAAAATTCCGAAAATTTCTCCTTCAATTCCAGAAACTTTCGCATTTTTCAAAAATTCATCTATTATTTGGCTAAGTTCTTTTTCTTCTCCTGGATAAAATTGTCCTGCTACTGCTGGAAACCTTATTTTCTCTTGCATATTATTTAATTTTAGCAGAAAAAACAAAAAAGCCCCACAAGGAAAGGGCTTTTTTGGGTTATAAAATTTATAAGGAATTCAGGTCTTGATCAATCTCTTGAAACTCCTGATCTAAATTAAAAACTTCAATCTTACTTAAATCTTCATCGATCGTTGATACCGAATCTTCTTTTGGTGTGGGCGTTGCTCTCTCTACTGGTTTCATTTCTTCTGTTTTTACTGGAGAAACAGGAGTCGTTGGTTTCTTTGTCAAGAAATACCAGGCCCCAGCCAAAACTACTACAACTATTAAACCTAAAATGATTGGCAAAGCTGAGTTCTTTTTTGTTTCAATTTTTTGTTCCATATTTTTATTGAGTTGGTTGGGTTGTTGTTTCAGTTGTCGTTGGCACTTCTAACTCATCAACTCTTGGAATCTGAGCCAAAGCGACAGCTGCTTGTCTGACCGCATCTCTTGCATCTTTGACTAATTTCTCCACTGCTTTCAGGTCATCATGAAGTTGTTGTCTTAATTTTCCAACATCCAATTTTAAATTTGCCTCAGTTGTGATTTGTGGTGGTTGATATACTTTTTCTGCTTGAGCTTTCACTGCTTCTCTAGCTTTTTCAATGGCCTCATGAGCTTTTTGAATTGCCTCTTCCACTCTTCTTACATCTTTTCCATTAAGCTTTGCTTTTGCTGTCCTACTTTCAATTTTTTCTAAAACTTTTTCTAGGTGATCCAAAACATCCATATAATGATTTGTCATTCTTTCATTTAAAGCATTGATCCTATCATAAATTCTTTCTACAATTGCTCTTTTTCTCTCACTAATTCTCTCTCTTAACCTTTCCCTCAATTTTTCTTTTAAAGCATCGATCTTTGTTTTCATTTCTTCTCTTTTATTTTGGACTTGGTTTCTAAATTCTATCCGGTTTTGCTCAATCAATCTTTGCACCTCTGCCCTATTTTGTTGAAATTCTTGGACCGAAATTCTAGGTCTCTCTCTTATTCTTTCTAACAATCTTGGAGTAGTCGTTTGCGAAAGCGCAACAGCTCCAATACTCAAAATTGCAAAACTTATTAGAAAAATAGCAACTTTTTTCATACAGACCCTTAAAATTTTATTCGACCTTTACAATTTTATTTTAGGATGTTTTTTAACAACAGTAAAGTTTCCGAGTTTTTAGTTTTTATTCAATACAGCAATCTATAATTTTTTTCACGACTTCTTTTAATTTTCCAAAAAATCCTGATTTTTCTTTATCGTGAACATTTAATTGATTTTCCTCGATTTTTTTAACCTCGCCAATATCAATTAATTTTAAATTTAAACCCCAAAATAAACTCCACAAATCATAAGCTTTTGAAAAAAGGTTTTTTGCTTCTTCTTTCTTTCCTTCTTGATAATACTTTGTCCCAACTTCGATTAATCTCATTGAGGCAGCCAAGAGATGTTTTGAGATACAATAAACCTCAGCACCTGGTTCTACATCTTTTACCAGTTTCGTCAAAAGCTCTTTTCTTATTTGCCTTGTCTGATTCAATAAATCAAAATATTTATCGTTTCCAGTTTTTGCCCCAGAAAAGAAAAAATGTTCCTCAATAGAAACCAAATTCATTATCGCCACTGATAAATCTTCATCAGAAGACAAATCCAATTTTCCTTTTTTGCTTTCCTCGACTTTTTTTAGCAATTCTTCAATTTTTAATTTTGTTTTTTCCATAATTTAAATTAATTTTTATTTTTTAAATATTTTCCAAGTTTTTTAATTGCTGTTCCATATAAAATTAACCTTTCGTCTGCTTCCTTTAATGGAGAAATTTTTGATTTTAGTAAATTTAAAGTTTGATTTTTCCCTAACCAAAATTTCACTTCTCTGTAATGAATATCACTATCGTTTCTCATTTCTATTTCGCCGATTGTTTTCCCAGAAAATTTAAAAACTACTTTCTGATCATCTAGTTGCGAGTTTATTCTTGCTTTTGAATTTTCAACTTCCAAATTCTCAGTTAAAACGTTCACAACGTCTCTTCCCCAAAAAACATGAAATTGCTCTCCTTCTTTTACCACCAAAAAATCCACCTCTCCGCTATTAAACATGCTTTTATCTATAAAACCTGCTAATATTCTTTTATCTTGCAATTTCTGGCATAGTTTTCGCATTGGTTCTTTAAGTTTCTCTTTATACTTTCTTTTTTCCTTTAAATACTCTTTTCTTGATTCTGGAAAACTTTCGATACATTCAAGAAAAATCTCACTTAATCCATTCATGCTTTTAAAAGTAAAATTGGTCAAAAATCTTGTTTTTCCATACAAAAATATCTGCCATTTTTTCTCACCGCTTTTCACTGAATAAGAATATCCTTCAGAATCAATTACATCTTTCTTTGCGGTAGGATCTGATTTAAATTCTTTTCCAATTCCTAAAACTTCAGCAAATTCACGAGCATCAGCGTGCCCCTTTCTTTTCACAAAACTTGCTTTTTCAGATGTCATTGCTTTCTTTTTAGGCATATTTTATGATTAAAAGCTCTTGAATTTTTTTGACATGATTTCTATTTTTTTCCTTTCTATTTTTACCAATTCTTGTTTCTCCTTGCCCCATTGTGTATTGGACGGGCAATTCAACAATCTTACACTCTTTATACCATTTCCTAATTGTTGGAGCATCATTATAAGAAAGAATAAAACCACCTTTATGATGTTTTAAAAGCAGATCCCGTAAGAGTTCGTGATTGAAATTTTCATGATGGATAGGAAAATTCCTTTGAGGATAAAGTCCTCTAAAAACTGTGCTATCTGGTCCTAAATAATAAGGGGGGTCGCAATAAAGAAAATCGTACTTAAATTTTGGAATTGTCCTTTCAAACGATTCGCATTCTACAGTAATATTTTTCACATTGAAATCTCTCACTCTCTCTATCAATTTTTGATATACATCTTCTTTTGCATAAACGCTTGACATCCATCCTAAAAACCCAGGTCCGTAAGAAAGATTATGATTAAAATAGTAATAAGCTGCCAATTTGAGAGGAGGGAGTTTTTCTTTCCCTTCCCAATGTTTTTTTAATTTTTCTTTTACCCATTGATAAGTTTCTTTATTTGGTTTTAATTTTTTTAGTTCTTTGTACAAAAGATGTGGATAATTTATTTGAAATTTCCAATAATTAACTAAAATATCAAAAATATCAAAGCCTATTACCGGAATTCCCAATTCCTTTGCTACAGCAATTTCAAGAGAACCTCCGCCAAAAAAGGGAGAAATTAATCTTTTAATATTATCTGGTAGATGCTCAACGATATACCCTACCGCCCAACTTTTCCCGCCAGCATATCTTAAAGGAGAACCTAAATACCTTTTATATCTTTGATTTCTTCCTTTTAAAATGCGAAGAAAAATTTCTTTCGGAGTGGTTGGAAATAAAGTTCCCAGAGTCCGATATATTTTCACATTCTGACTAATAGTTTTACTCTCTTGTATTAAAAAATCTTTAATTTTTTGAGAAGATTTCATTCTTTTATTTTAACAAATTCGCCAAAAGATTAAACTTAAAATTATTAAAAACAAAATTGGGATTAAGACCTTTTGAAATTTAAAATAAGCCTTGCCTTGATTTTTCTTTCTTAAATAGTTTTCAAATAAAATTGAAAGTAAAAACACAATAGTCCCAGAAAAAATTCCAAAAATTAGTTTATCGATCCCCAAAAATTTGTTTTGAGGGTGACCAATAATTCCAATTTTCATTAAAGGAAAAATTGTAAGCCCATACCAAAAAGTAAAAACAAGTGGCTTTCTAAATAAAAACTTAATTTTCTTTTTATTGAGCCACTCAATTGTCCACAAAAACAAAGAAAAAAGCAAAGCTCCAATCCAAACTCCTGAAATTAAATCATCAATTCCCAAATACCTACAAAGCCCAACTCCTCCTGCAACTGCAATTGTGCAAATAGGACAAACTGCCATGTTATAAATTTAATTTTTCCTTAAAGAAATTAATAATTGGCTCATCCCCAACAATGCACTTTTGATTTTCTCCATCCCACAAAAAAGGAACCCCGATTTCATTTTCATTAAAACCACATTTTTTGGCAACCTCTACCAATTGCTTTGCGTTTTCTTTATTAAAATACACTTCTTTCTCTTCAAAGGCAATTTTCTCTTTAATTTTATTTTCCTTTATAAATTCTTCAACTTTTGCACAATGAGGACATCCCTCTCCATAAAACAAAACGATTGTCGAAGAAGTGCTATTTGAAAAAGTATTATTTGAAGAAGTATTGTTGTGCCCCTTCAAAAAATAAAAACCCCCAGCTACAACAGCAAAAATTCCCAAAAACATCAAAAATAAAATTGTCTTTTTCATAATTTTTATTTTATCATTTTTTAAAAATTATTGAAATTAAAAAAATTAAAAAGCCAGAAAGGACAATTAAGGGACCTGCTGGATATCCTGTAAATTGGAAAAGAGAGATTCCAAAAGTTGCACAAAGTATTCCAAAAAGAAAAGAAAGAAATCTAAAAGTCTTTAATTTTTTGCTTAAATTTCTAGCTGATGCTGCTGGCAAGGCAGTTAAACCAGCAACCAATAGTCCCCCGACAAATTTTACACCAAGGGCAACAATTGCTGAAATTGAAAGAATGTAGAGAAATTGATATTTTTTCAAGTCGATCTTTTCTGCCATTGCTAAATCTTCTGAAATTGAAATCAAAGTCAATTTTGGATAAATTTTTTTGATCAAAAAGAAAACCAAAATAGAAATCAATACAATAATCAAGCTTTCTACTTTTCCAATTTTTGAAATATCTCCAACTAACGCCTCTTCAATTTCATGTTCTGATAAAAATAAAAAAGTAATTGCTAAAGAAACAGTAAATAAAATTGCAATGATTGTTTCAGTTGGCAATTTTGTCTTTTGTTCAAGAAACCAAATTAAAATTGCACCAAAAAATAAAAATAAAAATGCGCCCAAAGAAATGTCTTTTCCAAAAATCAAGGCTAAAGCAACGCCTGGCAATGCCAAATGAGACAAAGGATCAACAACAATTGTCATTTTCTTAGAAAGCATCAAAGATCCCAAATAGCCTGCAACTCCTCCAATAAAAATTGCTGAAATTAAAGCTAAAAAGAAATTAGTGACCATGGTAGTGCTCGTAAAATTTTATTTCTTGACCGTAAAGTTTTGACAAAGATTCTGAAGTAACAGTCTCTTTTGGTTTGCCTTGGCAAATTGGGCATTTGTTTAAACAAATGACATAATCTGAAAATTTGAAAACAACGCTCAAATCGTGAGTGACTAAAATTATTGTTAAATTTTTTTCTTTTTTCAATCTTTCTAAAAGCTGATAAATCGTTTCCTCACCAGAAATATCAATTCCAGTCGTTGGCTCGTCAAACAACAAAACATCTGGATTTCCGATTAACGCCCAAGCAACCAGAATTCTTTGATACTGACCAGAAGAAAGCTCTCCCAAATTTTTTTTCAAAAAACCTTCTTTAAAGCCAACTAACTTCAAAACTTCTCTGATTTCTTTCTCATCTTTTGTTTTTAACTTGAAAAACTCTTCAATCGAAATCGGAAAATCTTTAACAAAAGGAACTCTTTGTGGAACATAACCAACTTTTATTCCCTTTTTCCATTCAATTTTCCCTTCAAAAGGAAAAATTCCAAGCAAAGTTTTCAGCAGCACCGTCTTCCCTGCCCCATTCGGCCCCAAAATCGTCAAAACCTCTCCCCTTTTTACCTCAAAAGACAAATTGCAAATGATCAACTCATTATCAAGTGTCACATTTAAATTTTCAACTTTTAAAATTGTTTCAGCCATTTTTTATTTATAATTGATATTTTCTCAAAAGCAAAGAATTACCTACCACTGAAATATCAGATAATATCATAGCCAAAGCTGCAATTTCTGGTCTTAATAAAAATCCAAGCCAATGATAAAAAACACCGGCAGCAATGGGAATAGCCAAAACATTATAGATAAAAGCTAAAAATAGGTTTTGTTTTATCTTAGAAAAAGTTTTTCTCGAAAGCTTAATTGCCTTGACCACATCCCCTATCTCATCTTTGACCAAAATAATCCCACCAGTTTCTTTTGCTACATCGGTGCCTGCCCCCATGGCAATGCCAATATCGGCTGCAGCTAACATTGGAGCATCGTTAATTCCATCGCCTACTGCCCCAACTACCTTGCCTTCTTTTTGGAGTTTTCTAATCTCTTTTTCCTTATCTTGTGGTAAAACTTCAGCTAAAATTTTCTCAATTCCCAATTCTTTTCCAATTGCCTGAGCTGTTTTTTTGTTATCTCCAGTAATCATCCAAATTTCTAATCCCATTTTCTTTAATTCTTCAATTGCCTCTTTTGCACCTTCTTTTAAAGTATCGGCAACGGCAATCGCTCCTTTAACTTCTCCGTCAATCGAAATCAGCATTACTGTTTTCCCTTGCTCTTCCAATTCCACTCCCAAATCGCTTTTTATCAACCTGCGATTTCCTAATAGAACTTCTTTACCCTCAATTTTTCCTCTAATTCCTTTTCCTGGAATTGCTTCAAAATCTTGAACTTCCAACAAAGCTATTTTTCTTTTTTCAGCTTCTTTAACAATTGCAATGTCCAAAGGATGAGTTGTGTTTTTGGCCAAACTTCCCGCAATTTGCAACACATCACCAATTATGTCTGTTACTTCTGGCTGACCTTTAGTCAAGGTGCCAGTTTTATCAAAAACGATGGCGTTCAATTGTCGAGCTTTTTCTAAATACTCTCCTCCTTTAATCAAAATTCCGTTTTCTGCCCCTTTTGAAGTTCCGACCATTATAGCAGTTGGAGTAGCAATTCCCAGAGCACAAGGACAAGCAATAACTAAAACTGAAACTAGAACGGTTAAAGCAAACAAAAATGGCTTTCCTAAAACAAAGTACCAAACTACAAATGCGCTTAGGGCAATTATAACAACGATTGGTACAAAGAAATTCGTTACTCTATCTGCCACCCTTTGAATTGGTGCTTTTTGGGTTTGGGCTTCTTCAACCAATTTAATAATTTGGGCTAAAACAGTTTCTTTTCCTATTTTTTCTGCTCTAAATTTAAAAACTCCTTCTTTGTTAATCGTTCCACCAAAAACCTCATCTCCAATTTTTTTCTCAACTGGAATTGATTCTCCAGTAAGCATTGACTCGTCAACAGTTGAGCTTCCTTCTACAATTATTCCATCGACTGGTATTTTCTCCCCCGGTCTAACTATCACTATATCTCCTTTTTGAATTTCGGCTGGCAAAATTTCTATTTCTTTACCGTTCCTTATCACTCTGGCTGTTTTTGCTTCAAATTCCATTAATTTTTTAATTGCCTCTCCAACTTTTCCCCGAGAAATTTTTTCTAAAAGCATTCCCAAGGTAATGGTAGTCAAAACAGTAGTTGAGGCTTCATAAAAAACTAGACCTGAGATAAAGAAAGTGGCAAAAACAGAATAGAAATAAGCAGCCGAAGTACTGAGGGCAACTAAAACATTCATATCAGCCATTTTTTGTTTTAGAGCAAAATAAGCGCCCCGATAAAATGGCCATCCTAAAACTACCTGAACAGGGGTAGCCAAAGCAAAGAGTAAAAAATTCCATTTTGGATCGTAAAAGAAAACTGCGATAACCCAAACTGGTAGAGTCAAAGTTAACCCAAACCAAAATCTTTGCCAGTCTTTTTTAATTTCGTCCTTCATTTCGCCCTCGGCTGCTAAAGCTTTATAGCCAGCGTTTTCAATTACTTTTTTAATTTCGTTAATCCCAATTTCTTTTGGGTCGTATTCAATGAATGCTTTTTCCAAAGCAAAATTAACATTGGCTGAAAAAATCCCTTTTTCTTTCAAAAGAGTTTTTTCAATAGTTTTTGCACAACTTTCACAATGCATCCCTTTGATTTTAAGAGTAATTTTTTCCATAGTCGATCGAATGTTTGATGATTTCCAAATTACAACTTTTGTATTTTTTACACCATTCTTCGCATCTTTTTGCCCATTTCTTTTCCTTATATTTCAAACCACAAATTGGGCAAGAATAAATTTTCCTTTTCATGTTTAAAATACTTTACAGCTCCCGTTTGACGATCTACACCTTCCTTCTTGAATTCCTTTTTTGCATTCAGGACAAACTTTATCAAATTCGCCTTTTTCTATCATTTCTTCGCATTTACAAGTTCCTTCTTCAAAAACCCAAGCGCCCAAGTAGCACATTGTACAAGGTGGCTCTATACAACATTTATACTTTCCTTCTGCCTTGGCTTTTTCAATGGCCGAATAAATTTGGGACAATATTTTTTCTTTTTGGAAACCGCTTGGGGTTTCCTTTATAACCGTGGCTTTATAGGTATTAAAAACTTCCAAAGAAAGTAATTTCTCTTTCGATGTTTTTAAAGGATTATATTTAACATCAAAAAGATTTGGGATACTAAATTTAACATCTTCAACTCCCTCAATTTTTCTAAGTTCGTTGCTAATTAAAGATGCGTGGCCTGGGCAGGGAATATCAACTTTTAAAGTGATTGAAGATAAAGGAGTGGCTTCAATGAGGGCCGCGGGTTGTACTCGATTTAAGTTTGCCAGGTAAGGAAATATCACCATAAAAAATAGCAAATTAACAAAAATTGTCGTTCCATAAAGTATTGAAAGGTATTTCCATTTTCTTTTAACTCCTTGAAATGACAAAATTCCATTTTTCTCAAGATAAATTATTGCCGAAATTGTGGCAAAGAAAATTGAAAGGCCTATTAAAATGTAAAAAAAGTAGCGATTAAGCAAAAATGGTTTTAAAAACGCTGTTGCTGTGGTTGCTCCTAGAACAGTAAGAATAATAAAAGCAATGCAAAAAGTATGAGGAATTAAACCATACAATATGCCTGAAATAAATCCCTTCTTATCTGATTTTGAATCAGTTTTCTCACAACAACTTTTTTGAATTTCTGAATTTTTCATTTTTTCTTAAATAAATCCAAAAGTTCTTTGATTTTCTTTTTCCTTTCTTTCTCACTTTTATTTTTAATTGCTTCGGTCACGCAAGTATTCAAGTGATTTTCTAAAATCATTTCATTTACTTTTTTCAGAGCGGAAATAACAGCTTCATTTTGTAAAATGATATCGATGCAATATTTATCATCTTCAATCATCTTTTTTACGCCCTTTAAATGTCCGATAAGATAATTCATCCTATTTAAGATTTTTTTCTTAACCGATTTTCGCATATTTTTATACCCCCAGGTGGGGGGTATTTTAAATAATAGCAAGTCAAAAAGTCTTGTCAAGGCCAAAAAAGTTGTGATAAAAAAATAAAAGCCATGAAATATGTAAAATGTGGAGGTGAAATTTTCGAATTGAAATTGAATCCTCTGGGAACTCTTTGCCGCTATTGCAAAGAAAAAGAGGCGGTAATTAAGCCTGCTGGAATTTCTTTGCCTCTTTGTAAAGAGTGCTTTTTAGTATTTTGCGAAAAGAAGGTAAAAATGGCGATTGAGAAACACAAGATGCTCAAGCCAGAAGATAAAGTTGGAGTGATGGTTTCTGGAGGAAAAGATAGCGCAGCTCTTTTGGCCATTTTAAAGAAGCTTTATCCGGAACAAAAAATTTATGCCATTCATTTGAACTTGGGAATAAGATATTATTCTGACTTTGCAGAAGATGCAGCAAGAAGACTTTGTGAAAAACTTAACGTTCCCCTGATTGTTTATAACTTGAAGGAGAGGGATGGTTTTTCGATAGATGATTTTATCTTTACTAATTTCAAAACCAAAATTTGTTCTGTTTGTGGAGCAATAAAAAGATATTATTTTTCAAAACTTGCAAGAGAAAACGGAATTAATGTAATTTGTACTGCTCACCATCTTGATGACGTTCTTTCAACAATGATTTCAATATTCTTTCAAGGAGATTTTTTAGGTCTTTCAAGGTTGGGCCCTCTAGTTCCTCCTCTTTTTGAAGGTCAAGCAAAAAAAGTAAAACCCCTTTATTACCTTCAAGAAAAAGATGTTTTTGCTTATAGCGTCATTTCTAATTTACCCTTGGAAGGTTGCGCTTGTCCTCACGGAGAAATTACACCAGTTAAAGAATGGAAAAAATGGATTGAAGAAAAAGATAAAGAAAGCCCATCTTTTAAATTCCGAGTTTATTCAATTTTTAGAAAAAAATTGTTGCCTATATTAAAAAAACACTTCAAAACTATGACAAAAGAAGAATTTTTGCCTTGTGAAAATTGTGGAGAACCTACTCCTTCAAAATCAAAGCTTTGTTTAAAATGCAGAAGAGTAAAATTGTTAGAAAGAGTGAAAAACAAAAAAATAGAATTTGAGCCAGACGAATTCTTAGAATTTTTATCTAAAAATAACCCAAAAGATGTTGCACTCTTTGACGTAAGGGTCAAAGAAGATTATGAAAAAAACTTTTTCCCTGGGGCAATTTGGGTAGATCCAAATTTACTCGAAAAAGATGACAAAATTTTTGTTAAAACCTTTAAGCCTTACAAAAAGAAAAAGCTCTTTTTTATGTGTTATACAGGAAGAACAAGTTATAGATTTGTTTTAAGATTAAGAAAATTTGGATTTTTAGCCTTTAATCTTGCAAAACCAAAAGAAATATTATTGAAAATAAAAAAATTAAATCTGCAAAAGAATTTTGTTTCTGAGGTTTAAAATTTAAACGCACCCTGAGCAAGTTGAACAAGCCCTGGAGCAACTTCCACCTTCTTTTTCAGAAGGTCCTTTTGGTCGCCATTCATTGCACTCTGTAGCGCATTCTGGACATTTTGCCACTAACTTAAAACAATATCCAAAAACAGAGCTTTGCCACTCTTTCTTTTCTCCTTCTGTCTCAAAAATTTTATTACATTTTGGACAATAAAATTTCTCCATAAATTTTTTATAGCAAAATTACTTGAGGAACCAACCAGGCAAAAATCAAACCACCAATAATTCCTAAAATCCACATCAAAATTGCGTAATTTAATACCTGTTTTAAGCCAATTACTCTTGAAACACCAAGCATTGAAGGCAAACTTAAGGCTGGTCCTGTTAATAAAAATGCCAAAGCAGGACCTGTTCCCATACCCAAAACCAAAAGCTCTCTCACAAAAGGGATTTCAACCAATGTTGGAGTATACATTACTACTCCCAAGATTGATGCCAAAGCTATCTGCCAAAAACCTTGACCCAAATATTTAGAGATCACTTTTGAAGTTAAGAAAATTTTAACTATTCCAATGATAAAGATTCCCAAGATAACCAAGGGGAAAATCTTTTTGACAAAATCCCAAACATTGATTACCCATTCTTTCAAATCCTCTTTTAAATTTAAAGGTTTTTCTTGATATTCAACTTTTAATTGAGATAAAAGCCCTTTCTTTTCTTCCTCTGTTGTCCAAATTGCTTCCAAGATTGCTCCGGTAATAATCGCTGCTGATAAAGCCAAAATAATTCTGCCAATAGCAAATTTCCAAGAAATCAAACTAAAAGTCAAAATAATAGCTGCGGGATTTATAGCTGGAGTTGCCAACAAAAATGTAATAGCTGGTCCCAGCCCTGCTCCTCTTTTTTTAATCGCCGCAAACAAAGGAATTACTGAACAAGAGCAAACTGAAAGCAAAGGTCCTCCAAAAGCAGCAATAAAATATGCTTTTTTACTTCTCTTTCCCAAATGCTTAATGATGAGTTCTTTTGGAATAAAAGTTTCAATCGCTCCCGCAATCAAAAATGCCATACCCAAGCAAAACCAAGCTTTAGTTAAATACTGAAGTAAGGTCAAAAAAGGAATTTGCCACCAAGGAGTATTGGGTTGAATCGGAAAAGGTTCTTTTGGAAAAATTCCTTTCTCTATTAATTTGCTTTTTTTGTAAGCCCCGTACCATTCGTATCCAACTAAAATTCCCAAAATCAAAAGAATTAATATTGTGCCAAAAATAATTCTCTTCATAGTTTTTGTTGTAAGTTGTTTAGTTGTCAAGTTGTTTAGTTATTCGACTTTTGGCTTAGCCAATTTTTTATTTCTTCAACTTCTGGAATCCGACCTTGAGCTTTGATTTCGTCATCAAACATAATCGCTGGTGTCATTGCTACACCCATCTCAATCACTTTATCCATATCATAAATGTGCTCTACCTCTACATTCTTTAACCCTAATTCCTCAACCGCCTTTTTAGCATTTTCTTCTAATTTTTGGCATTTTGCACAACCTGAGCCCAAAATTTTGATTTTCATAATATTTTTTCTAATTCCTTTAAATATTTTTTGACGACCTTTTGATTTAATTTATAAAAAACTTTCAAACCGATCTTTTTTGAAGAAATCAAACTCAAATCTCTCAAAACCTTCAAATGATGAGAAACTAAATTTTGGGGAAGTTTTAAGCACTGCCAGATATCACAAACGCATTTTTCACCATCTTTTAAAATACACAAAATCTTCAACCTGTTTGGCTCAGAAATCTTTGTCAATACTTTTGCCAAATTCTCAATTTTTAAAATCGATTTTTTATTTTGACAACACTTCATTATATCAATCTATATTGATATAGTTAGCAAAAATAAAAAGGCTTGTCAAGCCCCAAAATCAAATTCTAAGGTTTTGAAATTTTTATGGTTTTTTTGGTTAGATTATTTCTCGATTAAGCCTATCTCCTTTAGAAAAATCTTCCAATCTTTTGGTGTATATCGAAGTTTGCTTATTGGAACTAAATAACGAGTTTCTCGAACTTTACCTAAAAATGGAAGTTGTTTTCCTTCTTTCACTGGTTTATAATCAGAAGTTTTAAAATATCCATTAATAAACCCTTTAATCGGTGTTTGAATCTCTCCACATTTATAGCTTTTAATTCTCTTTCTTATTTCTTCTAAATATTTTTTAAATCTCTGATCTGAAGGTGAAATTTTTGTTTCTGCAAAATCAAGAAGACGAGAAAATCCACAAACTTCTATAAAAAATTGCAAAAGAGTAGGTTGAGGTACGGAACATTTCACACTTACTCCATAATCGTATCCTAAATCAGCCTCTGCCCAAATACCTGCTAAAGATGGGGAAGTTTTTATACTTACCCTCTTTTTAGCATTTACAATATCATTTCGGTATTTCTCAATTTGTCTTGAAATTTCCCAATCTAATTCTATTTTTGTAGAAAATTTTTCTTCAAAAAATTTTTTAACTATTATTTCACCTAATTTCCCTACAAATTGGTCTATTAAAATTGATTCAAAAGTTCTTCGTCTTTCCCTAAAACCTTTTTGAGTAACAGTTGCTTTTGTACCTCCCTCAAACATTTGATATGTTATTTCGATACAAAAAATTAAAAGCCTAATTACATCCTCGTCTCCTATACTCATTATTACCGTATTCGGTATAAGTTTTTCTTCGATCCATTTCAAAACATTTTCCTCTTTCATAAAGAATTTTCTTTTTTGAGTTTTAATTACATTAAAATCATTTGCTCTGCAAATAGAAAGCAGTAAATCTCCTAACTCATCGAAATCGAAAATTATTCCAAATTTTTCTTTGATAAAGTTTATAAGATCTTGAATATATTTTTGCTCTTCTTTTTTAAAGCGAGAAGGACTATTTAAAATGGTTTTTGAAATAGAATGTATTTTTGAATTCATAATTTATTTTTTTAGTACCACCAAATGCTCTGTTTTAATCCGACTATCTTCCATACCGGAAGCGGGATTTATTTTGGATTCAAACATCACTCGTGACAAAATTCTATCTACAAATGTGATTTCGTGCTTCCACCCCAATTTTTTTAAATGTTCCACTATTATATCATCAATTGGGATGGGAATATTTCTTATCTTTGCAGGGCCAACAAAAATACACATATAATTTTGAACTCTTTCACCAAGCCTAGAAAAGCAAGAAAGAATTGCGTGAAAATATTGATCGTAAAGAGTTTTTAAGTGTGGTTCTTTAATTTTTTTTCGATACTCGAAGAATGTTGGAGAATAAATTTTAATTTGAGATACTTCTCTATAAGGTATTTCCTTATTACTGAGAGTCTTTATATACGACTCATTATATCCCAACCAAAAAAGTTCGAGTTTGGTTGATCTTATATATTCCTGAGCCTGTAAATAAGGAGGAGAGGTAATTAGAATATCTACTTTTTTCTCAAGTTCCGTGTTTAAAGTATCAATGCCTGATCTAATTTTATATTCAACCTTCTTTGGCTGAAGTCGTTCGTATTCTAAAAGTTTGTTATAAAGAGAGAAAACTTCTTCTTGTAGCATTTTGTAAAACACATTTTTCCAATTTCCCTTTAAAAGATTTTCAATTTTTTTTCTTGAATATCTGGATCTATATAACTTGTGAACTTTTTCATCGCTCCAGCTGAAAAATCTAGTCACTTTTAAAAGAGGAATGAGCAAAAGGTATTTATTTTCTCCTTCTTGAGAATGTACAAATCCCCATGCTTTAGAAAGTATAGGCAAAAATTCTTTTGGGAACCAATACTCCAAATTACTCCAAGTAGGTATAAATTCTTTTTTTGAATTTTTTAAATTTTCAATAAGTTCTATCAATTCATTAATTCTCATTTTTGGTTTCCCTATAGTAGCTGTAGTATGAATGACTTCTAACATTGGATTTAAGTCCCATAATTCATAATGAAAACCATAAACTTTTGCGACTAAACCAACTGTTCCGTAACCCGCAAACGGATCAAACACTCTCATTCCAGGAACGCCATACTTTTTTAATACAAAAGCAATTACTTGAGGAATAAATTTTGCTGGATATTTATAAATAGAAAAAACTCCATAAGTCGTAGAGGAAATTTCAGGGATCGTATTTCGAAATAATATGGAAATTTTTTGTCCATTTTGAAGATTTTTCAAATTATTTTGTTGAGGTTTCGAGTTAATATCGTTAACATTAGAAAATTTTAGATTCAATTGAGAATTCTTAAATTTTTCGTAATTCATAATTTTGCATTATTAATAGATAAAAGCGCTTCTTTGATTGTATCAAAAATATTTGAAATTGAAAACAATATTATAATCCAAAACATCGTGAAAATAGAAAATTTTCAACTAAATTCTTTTTAACTTTTTGAGATTTTTATTGCCTTTCCTTCGATTAATGCCTCGGCGATTTTTTTTCTGGCAGAAGTTAAAATTCGACAAAGAGTTGCTTGGGAAATTTTCATTCTTTTTGCTGCCTCAACTTGATCTAATCCTTCCAAATCACAAAGCCTTAAAGCCTCAATTTCATCCAAAGATAACTCAACCTCATCTAACATCGAAAGAGGAACGGCTCTCGGTTTAAAATAAACTGCTTTTGGATCAAATTGTACTCTTCTTGGTTTAATTGGTCTTACCATATTTTTATTCCCTGGTTAAATGAGTTTTACAATTTGGACAAATTAAACTAGAACAAGGAACTCCAGGTTGATGTTCGACTCTATAATTACATCGAGGGCAGACGCAATAACCCCCGGGTCCCCTTCCCTGAGCTTCTTCTATTTTTCCTCTGAATCTCCCTCTTCTTTGCCAACCAAATCCTCTTCCAAAACCTCTTCCAAATCCTAAAGTTCCAGAAACTGGTTTATAAAATCCAGTTTCAACTTCGTGGCTTTTTATTTGAATTGCAACATAAACTAAATTTTTAATTTCCTTCATCAATCTTTCTCTCAAACTTTCTGAAATTTTTGTTGCGGTATCAACATTCAAGTTTCTTGGCAAATTTATTTCCAAATTGGCAGTAAAAACAGAACCTTTCTTTTGAGTTTTTAAATCCGAAATTTCAATTCCCTGAGATTTGAGAATTTCTTTTATTTTTTCTTCAACTTCTGGAGGAGCTGAGACATCGAGCAAAGAATCGATCGCCTCTTTTCCGATAGAGAAAGATTCTTTAATGATATAAAGACCAATCAAAAAAGCTAAAACCGAATCTGTGAAAATCCAGTATTTATTTAAAATTAAGCCGACAAAAACTACCAAAGATGCAAAAACATCAACCCTTGAATGAACTCCGTCTGAAATTAAAGCGACTGAATTTTCTTTTTTCCCAAAATAAATTTTTAACCTTGCCATTATCTCGTTAATTATTGCTGAAAAAATCATTACAGAGAGAGCTAAAATCGGAATTTTTATTAAAGAAGGATTTTTGAATTTTTGATATGCTTCAAAAATGATTCCCAAACTAGTCCCAAACAAAATCAAAGTAATCAAAAATCCTGCCAAAACTTCAAATTTGAAATGACCATAAGGATGTTTTTTATCTGCTGGCTTTTTTGAAATTTTGATTCCAAAAAACGAAATCAAAGAGGAAAAAACATCCATTAAAGAATGGATACCTTCTGCCAAAACTGAAGCAGAATTTGAGAAAATACCGACAGTGATTTTCCCTCCAGCCAAAATTACATTTGCCAATATTGAAATTTTCGCAATTTTTTCCTTCATCTTATATTATGAATATATATTCAAAATAAACTGTTGTCAAGAGAAAATTCTAAATTTTTTAATTTTTTGGTAAAATAAAGAATGATCAAAACAAGAGAAAAAATTCCCTTAAAAGAATACACTACTTTTAAAATTGGGGGACCTGCTCGTTATTTTTTTGTTGCAAAAAATAAAGAAGATTTAAAAAATGCGATTTTGTGGGCGAAAAAGAAAAAATTGTCATTTTTTATTTTGGGCGGAGGAAGTAATGTTTTGTTTTCTGATAAAGGTTTTAACGGCCTCGTGATAAAACTCCAAAATACGCAATACGAAATACGAAATACGAATGTTATTGCTGGGGCCGGTGTCCCTTTACAAAAATTAGTTTTAGAAGCAGTAAAAAAAGGACTTTCTGGATTGGAAAATTTGGTAGGAATTCCAGGAACTTTGGGAGGAGCAATTTGGGGAAATGCAGGTGCTTTTGGAAGGGAAATTGGAGATTTGGTGGAAGAAGTTAAGGTGTTGGATGTTGGAGGTTCGAAGTTAGAAGTGAAAAAATTAAAAAAAGAGGATTGTAAATTTGGTTACAGGAATAGTATTTTCAAAAGAAGAAAAAATTGGATAATTTTGGAAGCAACTTTGAAATTAGAAAAAGGAAATAAAAAAGAAATCGAAGAGAAAATAAAGGAAATTTTAAAATTAAGAAATGAAAAACAGCCTCTTGAATTTCCCTCAGCAGGTTCTGTTTTCAAAAACGTACCAATAGAGAAAGTGCCAAAGAAAATTCAAGAAAAATTCAAAGAAAAAATAAAAAATGGATTTTTGCCAGCTGGAGTTTTAATTGAGGCTGTAGGGTTAAAGGGTTTTCAAATTGGAGGAGCTAAAATTTCAGAAAAACATGCAAACTTTATTGTGAATACCGGAGAAGCAAAAGCAAGGGATGTTCTTGAGTTAATAGAGTTAATTAAAAAAAGGGTAAAGAAAAAATTTAAAATTGAGTTGAAAGAAGAGATTGTTTTAGTTTTATCTTAAAAAGGGTAAAATCTCTTTGTGCAAAAAT
>Ga0078972_1008701_pt1 | contig 20891 bp, 20 predicted proteins | sample YelNatPaOPGAMG01_FD_67568 | JGI IMG/M metagenome (GOLD analysis project Ga0078972, IMG submission 67568) | Hot spring thermophilic microbial communities from Obsidian Pool, Yellowstone National Park, USA - OP-RAMG-01 (SPADES assembly) (version 2) | ecosystem: Environmental > Aquatic > Thermal...
ATCAGGAATCCATTTCTTTGTTATGATTTTTCTGGATTCCCGTTTTCACGGGAATGACAAATGTGGAGCATTTTCATTTTTATATGGCTTTCTAATCCTTATGATAATTGGATTTAACTAGTTTTCAGAATTCTCAGTTCATTTTTTATGTTTCCACTTTATAAGAAAACAAAAGTCTTTATACAAGGAGATTAATATGGAAAAAGAAGGGCTTGTCGGAAAAGTTCTAAATTTAGGTGATCTTGTTGACTATCAAGATGGTTCAGTAGTAAGCCGAATGGTGATCAAAAAAGATACGGGCAATGTAACATTGTTCTCTTTTGATCAAGGACAAGGACTGAGTGAACATACCGCACCGTTTGATGCTATGGTCTATATATTAGATGGCGAAGCAGAGGTCGTCATATCAGGCAAGCCAAATCACCTAAAAGCAGGGGAAATGATCATAATGCCTGCTGATGAACCGCATTCATTGAAGGCGACCAAACGATTTAAGATGTTACTGATAATGATACGCTCATAATAAGGAGTTGCCAGTTGGTATCAATCCGCGATTATAGGTTTTGTTTTGCATTATGCACTATATTTTTAGTTATATTATGTGCCTCTTGTGAAAAGAAAAGCACTTTCACTCCCACGATAATAAATACATCCACAGGTAAAGAGATGGTTCAACTATCGGGCGGATGGTTTGAGATGGGAAGCAAAAAGAAAGACAACGAGTCGCCAGTTCATAAGGTATGGGTAGATGCCTTCTTAATTGACAGATATGAGGTAACACAAGAGGAATACGAAAAGCTAATGCAAAGCAACCCATCACATTTCAAAGGACCTAAAAATCCTGTGGAACAGGTAAGTTTGTCTTTTGCGATCTTATATTGCAATGCCCGATCACGTCAAGAAGGCTTAAAACCTTGTTATGACGAAGAAACGGGCAAATGTGATTTTTCTGCGAATGGATACCGTCTGCCAACAGAAGCTGAATGGGAATATGCTTGTCGTGCTGGAACAAAGACGGATTATTTCTTTGGGCGTGATGAAAGTCAATTAAAATATTACGCTTGGTATGCTGACAATTCTGCTAATAAGACGCAACCTGTGGGTCAAAAAAAGCCTAATCAATGGGGACTTTATGATATGTATGGAAACGTCGCTGAGTGGTGTAATGATATATACAGTGAAAGCTATTATAGCGAAAGCCCAGAAAAAAATCCTCAAGGTCCAGCAAAAGGGAAGAAGTATGTCCTTAGAGGTGGATCATGGAATTCAAGCGCAGAAAGTTGCAGATCGTCATCTCGGGTAGGTGGAGACCCAGGTTTTCAAGATGCGTGCTTTGCCCGTGATGATATAGGCTTTCGTTGTGTTAGGAAATCGGATACTAAATCAAATATTGGATACTTTTCGCCAGAAGATAGATCGATCAATTTAGCATCTAATATCCAGTGTCAAGTATCAAACGTAAAGTATCAAAAATCCAGTATCAAGAAAACGGGATTTGTTTATGATGACATCTATTTAAAGCACGATACAGGGTCTCGGCATCCAGAAAGTCCCCAGAGATTGGTCGCAATAACTTCTCGTTTGGAGAAGAAGTTGTCAGATAAAAACGGGAATTTACAATTGATCCGCCCTAAACCTTCCTCAACGGCGTTAGAATGGATTAAAACTATCCATTCGCCTGAATATATTGAACGAGTTAAGAAAAGCTGTCAATCCAAAGAAGAATATATAGATTCCATAGACACTCCAATATCAAAGGAATCTTACGAAGTTGCTTTAATGGCAGTTAGCGGGGTTTTGTCAGCAATAGATGAGGTAATTAAGGGAAATGTAAGGAATGCTTTCTGTGCTATACGTCCTCCCGGACATCATGCGTTAAGAGATAGGGCGATGGGATTTTGTTTATTCAATAATGTCGCTATCGGAGTTCGTTATGTCCAGAAAAAGTATGGGCTATCAAAAGTGCTTATTGTAGATTGGGACGTCCATCATGGAAATGGCACACAAGACGCTTTCTATGACGATCCTACGGTTTTATATTTTTCCACTCATCGCTCACCTTTTTATCCCGGAACGGGCTATGAAGATGAAAAAGGGAGTGGTAAAGGTTTAGGATATACTATTAATGTAACTATGAAGGCTGGCGATGGTGATGAAAGTTATAAAAATGCTTTTGAAAATATACTAAAGCCAAGAGCAATAGAATTTGATCCCGATTTTGTCTTCATATCCGCAGGATTTGACGCTTATAAGGACGATCCCTTAGGCGGTATGAACGTTACTGCCAAAGGATATGCAGAGATGACCAAGATCGTCAAAGATATAGCAGAAAAATGCTGTAATGGTCGCATTGTCTCTGTTTTGGAAGGTGGTTATAGCCTTAGCGGTTTAGCAGAATCGGTAGATTCTCACTTATCGGTTTTAATGGATTAAAAGGAGTTTGTAAATGCCCCTAACATCAATCTTTCCAGAGTTAATTAAAGCGAAAAATGACGGTTATGCAATACCTGCTTTTGACACACTTGATATGAACGCAACAGAAGGGATGTTCTTGGCTTTCAGTGAAAAAAATGCCCCGGGCGTTATAGCACTATATGGCGGATTTTTAGAACGACCTAATGCACATGCTGTCTCTGCTTATATAAGGGAAAGGGCAAAGGATTTTGAAGTCCCAATATCGCTTATGTTAGATCATGGAGCAAGTTTTGAGCAGTGTATTAAAGCCATATCTTATGGGTTTACTGATGTCATGTATGACGGGTCAAGGCTTCCCTTAGAAGAAAATATCAAGAATACCAAAGACGTTGTCCGTGCAGCACATGCGGTAGGGGTTTATGTTGAGGCAGAATTAGGTCATGTCGGTAGAGGCAGTGAATATCAAAGCTTTGGGGCATTAAGAAAGGGATTTACCGATCCTGATACTGTTGAGATGTTTATCAAAGAAACTAATGTTGATTTTCTCGCCATCGCCATAGGGACTGCTCACGGAATTTATCAAGGCGATCCACAGTTAGATTTAGAACTATTGAAGGAAATTCGGTCTCGCGTTGATGTCCCATTAGTTCTTCATGGAGGGTCTGGTTGCACAGAAGAACAATTTAGGTCAGCTATCAAGGCAGGAATATCAAAGATAAACATAGCTACCGATCTATTTATGACTGCTGGAAAAAAACTCGTTGAAGTTGCCAAAGGCGAAAATCCATCATATTTTAGCATGAGTAATTCTGCTATGGAAGCCTTCCGAGAGCGATGTATATATTATATTGATCTTTTTGGCGCAACTGGTAAAGCATAAATCAAAGCATAAAATTTACGGAGGAAAAAATGAAACACCTAAAATGGGGCATAATCGGAACAGGCATGATCGCTAACTCATTTGCAAGAAATCTGAAAACTACTGATAAGGCAACGTTATTAGCTGTTGCATCAAGATCAGCAGATAAGGCAAAAGAATTTGCTGGAAAATACGATATTCCGAAGGCTTATGATTCTTATGAATCTCTATTAAAAGACAATGAAGTTGATGCGATCTATATCGCTTTGCCAAACCATCTTCATAAAGAATGGTCAATCAAATGTGCTTATGCTGGAAAGCATATACTCTGCGAAAAACCCGTCACGGTAAACAGAAAAGAGCTTGAAGATATACTTGATGTTGTGAAGAGATGTGATGTTTTCTTTATGGAAGCTTTTATGTATCGCTGTCATCCGCAATGGGCAAAGATAAAGCAGATCATAGCTGATGGCGTTATAGGCGAAGTCAGAGCGATAAAATCAACTTTTTCATATAATATGGGTATGAACCTTGAGAATATCAGAATGTCAAATCCTGCGGCTGGCGGGGGACTAATGGATGTCGGTTGTTATTGTGTGTCGTTATCAAGACTAATCGCAGGCGAAGAACCTATAAAGGCAAAATGTGTAGGATATATAGGCAAAGAAAGCAGAGTCGATCAGCAAACAGCAGGAGTTTTACTATTCCCATCTGGTGCTGTCGCATCTTTTGAATGTGGAACACAAGTTAATATCCCAACATCTGCAAATGTCTATGGAAGCAAAGGATATATTTCAATAGAAAATCCATGGTTTGCATCAAAAGGGACAACAAAGGTGATCGTCCATACTGATAAAGAGGAAGTCATAACCATAGAATCAGACTTAGAACTATACGCCAAAGAAGCTATAACGGTCGCAGAATACATAGATAACAGGCAAGCCCCTGCTATGACTTGGGAAGATAGTCTCGGACAGATGAGAACTCTTGATATGTTAAGGGCAGATATGGGTCTTGTTTTTGATGTTGAAAAATAAGGAAAAAAGAATTGAAAAAAGGGTTGTTAATCGTCCTTACTGGCAATGGAAAAGGCAAAACTACATCCGCTTTAGGTATGGCTTTCAGGGCGATGGGGCATGGATTGAAAGTTTGTATAATCCAATTCATCAAAGGCAGTTGGAAATATGGTGAATTGGAATCCGCAAAGCGATTTAGCGATCTCTTAGATTTTTATGTATTAGGTAAAGGTTTTACTTGGCAATCTGAAAATCTTGAAGAAGATATTAAAATCGCAAGAGAAGCATGGGATTTTGCCAAAGAGACTATTAACTCTAACAAATATGAGATGGTAATATTAGATGAATTGACATATCTGATCAAATATAAGATGGTCAGTGAAGAAGAGATAGTCAATTTTCTTTTGAACCGTCCAGAAAATTTGACCGTCGTTGTTACAGGCAGGGATGCATCAAAACTGCTTATTGATTCCGCAGACCTAGTAACAGAGATGGTTTCAATTAAACATCCTTATGATGTCGGAGTTAAGGCTCAAAAAGGGATAGAATTCTAAAAAGCAGTATTATTATGAAAAAGGCAAGCGGATTTATAACTTTGATGACAGATTTTGGTTTATCTGATGGCTTTGTCGCTGCTATGAAGGGTGTGATATATAGCATTAATCCGAAAGCTATTATTACAGATATAACACACGATATAAATCCCTATAATCTGCTCGGTGCAGCTTTCATATTCAACTCAGTTTATAGTTTTTTCCCGAAAGGAACTGTTCATGTTGTTGTCGTTGACCCTGGCGTAGGTAGTGAAAGACGTCCATTGGCTATTGAAACAGAGAATTATTACTTTGTCGCTCCTGATAATGGCGTTCTTTCGCTTGCCCTTGAAAAAGAAAAAGTGCTTAAAATTGTGGAATTATCAAAACCTCAATATTTTCTCAATAATATAAGCAATACTTTTCATGGGCGAGATATATTTGCTCCTGTATCTGCTAATTTGTCACTTGGCGTTAAGTTAGACTTAATGGGGAACAGGTTAAATGACATAGTGAAGATTTCTGCCCCCGAACCAAAGGCATTAAAAGATGAAATAATCGGAGAGATTATATATATTGATAGATTTGGCAATCTAATAACGAATATATCAATGGATTTAATAGAAAAATTATCTGCCAATAAGAGAATTGTTATTATAGTGGGCAATAAGACAATACAAAAAATTAGCCGATCTTATGCAGATGTCCCTGTTGGCAAGCCATTAGCAATATACAACAGCTTTGGAAATTTAGAAATAGCGGTAAATAGTGCAAATGCCTCAAAAATCCTCAATGTGCAGAAAGGCGACACGGTCACAATACAGATTTTTGATGAATAAGATTAGCTGATAATTTAGTAAATTATAATTATCTAATCAATAAAACTTATGTTAAGAACCGCTTAACTCTACAATTCTTATTTTCTGAGGGTCTTTTACTCCGAGTTGATGATCTGGATCGCCGGCTGTTGTGATATATTTCGCAGGGCGTCCGACCGCGGCTAACGGAGGCAGTCCCTCACTTGCCCGTTTTTCTTCTAAAAGCATCAATGCAACCTGATCTACTGCGACCATATCTGTTCCTATGATGATCCCGTTATAGTTCCATGTCCATCTCGGCTTGCAATCCGTAGGACCGCCCTCATAAAGGACCTTTATCGCATCGCATATAACAAGTTTGTTTTTCTCCTTAATCTGTGGAGCGAGATTAAGATCAGCTACAAACGGATCGCAATTGTTTCCATGGAACTTGTTAGGATTTTCAATAGCACCGAAATAATTTTTAAGTCCTGCACTAATACCAGCGATATTGTGATCTTTAAGGACAGGGACACTGATCGTCGCTGTGCATTGGCGAGATATTATCTTGCTGAGTCTTGACCCGACAGACCTGCTGACGACCAATTCCTCTCCATAACCGACTCTTGGCTTTGTTCCGTAACACCGAATACCAGGACCATCAAAATTCAGTGGATAACCGCACATAGAGAGTTCTCTGTCTTCACGATCCCATATAATGATCTGTTCAGGCGCGATACCAATGCCGATCAAGCTATCTGCAATAGCAAAGGCAAGCTCTGGGTGAGTAGGGATCATAGAGGCTATGCAATTGACTTTGATCCCTACATAATCAGTAGGCTTAAAAAGACGTCTCCATGCAATTTCTGGGGATTCTACCCCAAGTGCTTCTGGAATAGCTATATCAAGTAACGATTTTATCAGTCCTCTATCTGGTTTCGCTAATTTATCGCTTTTGATAACGACAACCGTAGCGGAATCAGATGATTGTTGAGTTATAGATGTTAGAGGTTTTTGTTTAACCGCACATCCCGCTATCTGTGAAATGCCAATACCCGCAAGTATAGTAGTTTTTATAAAGTCCCTTCTTGTTATATTCTTTGGTGATAATATATCGTTCATTTTTTATATCTCTATAATTCCCGCGCCATCTTCCGCAGTGCAAATATAAATCTCGGGTTGCAATCCTGTCCGCTTAGGATATTCTTCATTGACTTTATCTATAAGTTCTTGCAGACAATCCTCAACAACGATGGAGACAGTGCAACCGCCAAATCCTGCACCAGTCATCCTTGACCCTATAACACCATCTATTCCCCATGCGATTTCTACCATAGCATCAAGCTCTGGACAACTGACCTCATACTCATCTCTAAGTCCGATGTGTGATTCATTCATCAATTCCCCAAATTTCAGCAGGTCATGTTCTTTTATGGCAGAGACGCTTTCTAACACTCTGATATTCTCTTTGACAACATATAAACATCGTTTTTCTGTAATTTCGGGTATGTGACTGCTGTATTTTCTTATATCGTCAATCTCTATATCTCTGAGTGCACTTATCCCTGGGAGGAATTTTTCAAGGATTTTTACCCCTCGCTCACATTCCGCTCTCCTTTTATTATATTCAGAGTCAACAAGTCCTCTTTTCTTGCCAGTATTGCAGACGACGATTTTTATGTTTTCAAGGTTGAGTGGCACTAATTCATATTCAAGGGTTCTGCAATCCAAAAGCAAAGCATGATCTTTTTTTCCTAATCTTGATATAAATTGATCCATTATACCACAATTGACGCCGACAAAATTATTCTCTGCCTTTTGACATAATAAAGCCATTTCTACTGGATCAATATTTAATCCACAAGCCCTTTCAAATGCAACTGCCATAGCAACTTCCATAGCAGCAGATGAACTAAGTCCTGCTCCGATAGGAACATTTCCTGTAATAACAGCGTCTAATCCAGATATAGAATATTCAGATTCTTGAAGGAAATGTGCAACTCCTCTTGGATAATTGCTCCATTTTTTGTCGTCATCATATTTTATGTCACCTAATGCAAATTCCACTGATTGATCATAATCTAATGAATATAGACGGACAGTTAGGTCTTCTCTTCGCCTTGACGCAACCATAATATCCCTGTCAATAGCTACTGGAAAGACAAATCCATCATTATAATCTGTGTGTTCTCCGATGAGATTAACTCGTCCTGGCGCTCTTACAAGGACATCAGGCATTGCGTCAAACTTGGTTTTGAAACTTTCAATAAGCCTTTCTGCTCTCTCTGTTGTCAAATGATGCCTCCTTTTATATATCAAACGGTGGTTTTTCTCGTAGTTCTTTTGCTTTATCTTCTGCCGCTGAATCGTTTATGAAACTCCCTGCTCCTGATTCGCATCCTGCCAAATATTTGAGTTTTGTCGCTGAACGATGCGGTGGGTAAAATTCCATATGAAAATGGTAATGGTCATAATCTTTGCCATCAGTAGGTTTTTGGTGCATAATCATCATATATTGGAACGAAAAACCATATAAATTGTCGTATTTCATCAAAACGATCTTTAATATTCTTGCAAAGTCCATCTGAGTTTTGTCGTCGAAATCTGACAACGATAAAAGATGTTTATTAGGGAAAATATGCACTTCATAAGGAAAACGTGCATAGAAGGGTATAAAAGCTGTAAAGCTGTCATTTTCTATTATTATTCTTCTCCCGTCTTCTTTTTCTTTACGGAGTATCTCACAGAATAGACATTTGCCCTTTTCATCTTTATATTTTTTGCTTGAGTCTAATTCTTTTTGAATTTTCGGCGGAATAAATGGAAAAGCATATATCTGACCATGTGGATGGGACATTGTAACACCTATTGCTTCACCCTTATTTTCAAAGATAAAGACATAATCTATAAAATCATGGCTTCCAAGCTCTTCATAGCGATCTTTCCATACTCTAACAAGGTTATATGTCTGCTGAAGGCTTTGTTCTGCTAAGCTCCCATCGTGTTTGGGTGAATATATCACAACTTCGCATATCCCCTTTGCTTCTCTGATCTTGTATAATTCATCATCTTCTAAATCAGGCTTAGGAGGATTCCTTTGCAATGATGGAAATCTGTTCTCAAACGATACGATCTCAAAATCACCGGGAATTTCAAGAACGCCGGGGCATAATGGACATGCCTTTGGATCAGATAATACAACAGGTCGTTCCATGCGATGTGTTGCAGTTATAACCCATTCCTCTAAAACAGGATTCCAACGTAATTCAGACATTTATATTTATCCTCCTAATCCTCATCAGACCATTCGTAATACACTATATAACGTCCATCTCCCATGTCTTTTTTGATCTTTTTCATCTTAAGTTTTTTAATTGTTTCCTTTTCCTCTATTTTAGGGCAATCTTTTAGTGTTTTGTTATCTTTGTTAGTAGTTGATAACTCTACATTTCCGATCAAAACACTATTAAGCCATTTATGGACATCGTCCAAACAAGAAAATTTATTAAATTCAATTCCATTGCTTTCAAGATATTCCATAAGCTCATCCTTTGCAAAGATAACATCAGCAAACCGAGAGGCAAACTTATCAGAAAGTCCGTCTCCTATGTAAATAACAGTTCTTCCTTCATTTTTGAGATTGATCACATGCAAAACCTTGCAGTTTCCGCATTTTCCGCAACCTTGATCGTAATACGGAAACGAAAGCTGAACTTTACGACCGTTAAATACCAAGTTGTTACAATATATATCTACATCAGAAATCCCGTATTTTTCCAACAATGCCTTAATATAAAAATCAAATCCATCGCTAACAATGGCGATAGGAATATCATTTTTTCTGCAAGCCTCAAGCAAATCAATGAAGCCCATATCAATTTCCATTTCAGAGACGAACTTTCTGACTTCTTCTTCGCTTGCATCTATGAAGCTATACTCACCGATAAGACATTCCTTTGAAGAGATTTCGCCTCTTCTCCATCTTTTATTGATCTCTTCCCATCGTTCATCGCCGAAATGTGTATATATGCGAAAGCCGACATCTCCCTTGGCAATAGTGCCGTCAAAATCGCACAACAAAGCTAATTTTTGTCTCAAATTAAAAGCTCTCCCAATTTATTATAACAATTATGTTGAAATTCAAAATTTCCTATGACACAGGATATTTTAGATTAAAAAGTAACCTTTGTCAATGCTAAGCTAAAACAATCATCATTAAAGACTGAACTTAGGACAGTAGTTCGGACATTTTCTAGAATAATTGAAAATAATACTTTCTGCTAAAACTAAATTTTTCCAAACATTTCAAAAATCCCCCTTTTTCAAATGGGGAAAGATAAGAAAGATGCCTTTTTCAAAGGGGAAAACTAATAGAGTTACTTTTTTCAAAGAGGGAAGCCATAAAAGTCTCCCTTTGGAAAAGCCATAAAAGTCTCCCTTTGGAAAAGCCATAAAAGTCTCCCTTTGGAAAAGGGAGATTTAGAGGGATTTCCCTAGACAATTTAATTAGATAATAAATTGTCCGAACTCATATCCGATCTTCAGTGGAAAAATATTGTAGTCATTCACCTAATTTGGTATAGTATTCAATAGAGAAAGATATTATGAATTATGATAAACGATTTGTATAAATAGCATGACATTTGAAAATACACAATGATTAAAAAGATCAGTATTAGAACAAAAATTGTCCTACCTTATACTTTATTGTTAGTTTTATTCACTGTTTTAGTGTCAATAATAACAATAAATTTGATATATAAACAGATAGATGAAAGGCTTGAAGGACAGATGGAGCAAGAAATAGAGATCATCTCATCAATGGGATTTCTCTTAAACGATGAATTTCTTGCAAAATCTAAAATTAGCGATGTCATCGGTAGAGACATAATCGTTTATAGCCCTGATGGTGAAGTTGTTGCGACAAATTTGCCGAGAGATAGCCTTGATGACATCATGCCATCTATAAATAGTCCAGATATAGAAAATTCAATATCCCAAAACACATCACTTATTAGAAATATACGTTTATCAAATAAACCTTATAAAGTCATTTATCGCCGTATAGAAAATCCAGACATTAAAAGTTATCTTATCTTTTCAATAATGACATCTACAGAAGACATTGATGAGACAAAACGTCAATCCGCTATAACTGTTATTATAGTAGCTATATCAGGAGTTATACTTGTGACCGTTATTGGAAGCTTGATCGCATTCAGTATATCTGCTCCCATCAAAGAGTTAGTGAAAGTTACAGAAAAAGTCGCTTCTGGTGATCTTTCTGCGGTTGCCGATGTTAAAACCCATGATGAGATCAGAACTTTGGCACAATCTTTTAATCAAATGACAAGTGAACTTAAAACATCAAGAGATAAACTCGTCCAGTCAGAAAGATTGTCTGTATTAGGTCAATTGACAGCCAGTATTGCACATGAGATAAGAAATCCATTGACATCAATGAAAATGGTTGTTCAGATATTAAAGAAGAAATTACAAGATGATCAATCTATTAGCGAATCGCTTCAAGTCATTTTAGATGAAATAGATAGGCTCAATATAATAGTCAGCGGATTGCTGGATTCTGCCCGTCCTACGGAGTTAAATCTCAGACAAACAAATATAATTGACGTAATGAATGAAGTTATAAGATTGATGGAATCTAATCTTCGGCATAGAAAAATAGAGATAAAAGTCTTAAAGCAGTCGGAGAATATACCAGAAACCATGATTGATCCTGATAGGATAAAGCAAGTCTTTATGAATATTATCATAAACGCTATGCAAGCTATGCCAGAAGGTGGAATGATTACTGTTAAATATGAACATAATGAAATCAATAATGAAATAGCAATTGAAGTTTCAGATACAGGTTTCGGCATGTCAGAGGAAGTTTTAAGGCACGTATATGATCCTTTTTTCTCTGCTAAATCAGGAGGGACAGGTCTTGGATTGACTAATGTCAAACGGATTCTTGATCTCCATAACGCAGATATTCAAATAGATAGCGTTGAAGGTCAAGGAACATGTGTCCGAATAATTTTGAAAACTATCTGATTCTCCCATCAGTTTTTTACACATCTTATTGTATATTTTAACTATCTGTATCTTGATTTCTTATATAATATCAGTCTCATTTCCATACTGATTGCTATTCACTGATCACTTTTTCTTGTGCTTCTGTGGCTATCTTTCTACACAAAACTTGAATTGGACTCAGCCTAATGTTTATACTTGACAAAAACTACGATTTTAGCTTATCCTTAAAATAGGAATTTCTTAAACAACTAATAGAAGGTATGAAATATGTTTGAAGGATTAACAAGTAGATTACAAGAAGCCTTTAAGAAACTGCGTGGAAAAGGGAAACTTACAGAAGCAGACATAGAAGATGCACTTCGCGAGGTAAGAGTTGCCCTTTTAGAGGCAGATGTAAATTATAAAGTTGTCAGAAAATTTACTGAAGATCTTAAAACCAGAGCGATCGGACAAGAAGTGCTTCGTAGTCTAACACCAGCACAGCAAGTGATAAAAATTGTCAATGAAGAGATGATAAACCTTATGGGAAGCACATCAAGTAAGATAAACATGTCTCCCGATGGTATAACAACAATTGTTTTGGCAGGTCTTCAAGGCTCTGGTAAGACTACTATAGCGGGAAAATTAGCAAGGCGATTTCTCAAAGAAGGACGCAATCCATTGCTTGTCGCAGCAGATATTTATCGTCCCGCAGCTATAACCCAATTGCAAGTGCTTGGCTCTAGTATAAATGTGCCAGTATTTGATATGGGGACTAATGTTAATCCTGTTAAAATATGTCAATCTGCAATAGAACATGCGAGAAAAAACGGCAATGACCCTGTTATTATAGATACTGCGGGAAGGCTTCATATTGACGAGCAATTAATGAACGAGATGAGAGAGATCAAACGTCAGATAAAGCCTACCGAGATACTTTTCGTCGCAGATGCTATGACAGGTCAAGATGCGGTAAATGTTGCCAAAGAATTTAACGATGCTTTGGATATTGACGGAATTATTTTAACAAAGTTAGACGGTGACGCAAGAGGTGGAGCAGCTTTATCTATCAAGGCGGTAACAGGAAAACCGATAAAACTTGTTGGCGTTGGAGAAAAATTAGACGCTTTGGAAGAATTTCACCCAGATCGCATGGCATCAAGAATTCTCGGTATGGGCGATGTTCTTACCCTGATTGAGAAAGCAGAAGCAGCTATTGATGAAGAGAAAGCAAAAGAGCTTGAAAAAAAGATTTCTGAACATCACGGACTAAATCTGGACGACTTCCTTGATCAACTCCAACAACTCAAAAAGATGGGGTCTATTGAGCAGTTAGTCGGTATGATCCCAGGTTTATCTGGCGTTGATAATCTTCAAATAGATGAGTCAAAATTAAAACAGACCGAAGCAATAATAAGGTCTATGACTGTTCAAGAAAGGAAAAATCCACGTATTATAAATGGTAGTAGAAGGCTGAGAATTGCCAAAGGAAGTGGGACAACAGTTCAAGATGTAAATGCAGTCTTAAAACAATTTGATCAGATGAATAGAATGATTAGACAATTCACAGATACGGGAAAGAAAGGTAAAAAATTTAAACGTCGCTTTAACTTTCCCTTTATGAATTAAAAGAGCTTTGAAGGGGGTGAAACGTTGCCGGTAGCGATACGTCTTAAAAGGTTCGGTAGAAAAAAAAGACCATTTTATAGGGTAGTGGTAGCTAATACAAAAGACCCCAGACAGGGAGTATCAATAGATGATATTGGCTATTACGATCCATTGACAGAACCTGCACAAATTCAAATAAATGAAGAAAAGGCTTTAAAGTGGCTAAATAATGGCGCACAGCCAACGGACACAGTTAAAAGTCTTCTGTCAAAAGCTGGAATATTAAAGAAATTTCACGAAGAAAATCAATCTAAAAAGGTTAAAAAGACAGAACAATCAGATAACGAGGAGGCAGAAATCTAATGGCACTGAAGTCACTTGTAGAATATTTAGCAAAATCTCTTGTTGATCATCCTGATAAAGTTAGTGTAAATGAGGTTGAGGGTGAAAAGACAACCATATTAGAACTAAGTGTAGCGGAAGATGATCTTGGTAAAATAATCGGAAAGCATGGTCGCACAGCACGAGCAATGCGTATTGTCGTTAGCGCCGCCGCTAGTAAGGAACGAAAAAGGGCTGTCTTGGAAATCCTTGAAGGTCCTCGTTCCGAGAGAAAAACAGAAAGCAGTTATTAATTCTAATGGATAGGACATATCCTGTCCCTACCATAGAATAATATGCGTATTGATGTAATAACCGTATTCCCTGATATGATTGCCAACGCAGTCAGTTATGGTGTAATTGCGCGAGCTATAACACGAGAATTATTGAAAATAGTCGTCCACGATCTCCGCGATTACACTAATGACAAACATCGTTCAGTTGACGATTACTGCTATGGCGGTGGTGCAGGTATGCTCCTAAAGCCCGAACCATTATTTAAGGCGGTTGAGGCTATTGATGCTAATACTGATGATAGAAAAGTCATCTTATTGACGCCTCAGGGAAGATTGTTCAATCAAGAGATGGCACGACAGCTTTCTCTTTCTGAACATCTGATAATGATCTGTGGGCGATACAAAGGTGTTGATGAAAGAGTTAGAGAAAGCCTTGTCACTGATGAGATTTCAATCGGCGATTATGTGCTTTCTGGTGGAGAAATCCCTGCATTAGTGCTTATAGATGCGATAGTTAGACTGATCCCAGGCGTAATCGGCAACTATGAATCCGCTCAGGACGATTCTTTTTCAGATGGAATATTGGATTGCCCGCATTATACCAGACCAGCTGAATATCGGGGAATGCGAGTTCCAGAAGTTTTGCTTAGCGGTGATCCCAAAAAAATAAAAACTTGGCAGAGACAGCAAGCTCTTGCCCGCACATTAAAAAAACGACCAGACCTTTTGAAAAAAGAGCTATTATCCAATGAAGATATTGAATTTCTTAAAACATTAGGATATGAATGAAAATAAAAATGAAATTGAAATGAAATAGGAGATTAGAGACGTGGACTTAATAAGATCAGTTGAAATGGAGCAACTTAAAAGTGATATTCCCCCGTTTTCTGTAGGGGATAGAATACGAGTCAACGTTAAAGTTGTAGAAGGCGATAAAACACGAATTCAGGCTTTTGAAGGCGTTGTCATTGCAAGAAAACATGGTGGACTTAGCGAAACCTTTACAGTCCGTCGTGTTACTTACGGCGAAGGTGTTGAAAGAACATTCCCGCTTCATTCGCCAATAATTGATAGCATTGAAGTTCTTTCCAGAGGAAAAGTCCGCCGAGCAAAGTTATATTATCTCAGAAGCAAAAGCGGAAAAGCCTCAAGAATCAAGGAAATTCGTCAGTGACCCTTCAAAACTTATCTATCGCACAGATCAGAGATTATATAAAGCAACTTTTCCCCAAAGGTTGCTTTATCCCATCTATTCAAGACAGTAAATACGAAAAATTACAAGAAATAATCCAATATTTAGAAAAAGACGAGCGAAAAAGTGCCAAAAACCTTTGTAATTTCGCTAAACGCTTAATAGAATCACAATTAAATTTGTCAGAGCGTCTTCAAGAGATGCTGTCCTATGAAAAGGATTTGGCAAAAAAAGGATATAAACTGATCGGAGGGATAGATGAAGCAGGACGAGGACCATTAGCAGGTCCTGTAGTAGCTGGCTGTGTGATACTTGATAATGATGTTCCAATATTAGGTGTTGACGATTCAAAAAAGCTTAGCAAATCTCAAAGGGAATCTCTGTATTGGGAGATTAAAGATAAGGCGATAGCGATAGGTATCGGTGTTGTTGATAATAAAGTAATAGACCAAATAAATATCCTTCAGGCTTCTTTAGAAGCAATGATTCAAGCAGTAAAAAATTCACCCATCAAGCCAAATTATCTGTTAATTGATGGTCAGTTTTGCCCTAAAATTGACCTTCCCAAACAAGCAATAATTAGCGGAGACAAAAAAAGCCTCTCAATAGCATCTGCATCTATAATAGCCAAAGTTACTCGTGATAAAATAATGGACGATTTGGATAAGATTTACCCACAATACGGTTTTTCCAGAAACAAAGGCTATCCTACTGATGAACATATTTCCGCACTCAAAAAATATGGCGCCTGTGAAGTCCATAGAAAAACCTTTGCCCCAGTTGCCGATGTTATAGCTCAACTCAATATTCCTCTCAATGTATAGTATCTGATCATAGATTTCTTATGCTTGAATTAAGCAACCTTCCTATGATAAAATAGCCTCATCATCACATATTTATAAAATAACTATAATTAAATGACTTATTAACAATAAATAGGGGTGATCTAAATGCGAAGGCTATTTGCAACGGATTGCGAGGGTCCTATATCAAAAAATGATAACGCTTTTGAGATAACAAAAGAATTTATCCCTAATGGCGATAAGTTCTTCGCTAAGATTAGCAGATATGACGATCTACTTGCGGACATAGATAAAAAAAATGGATATAAAGCAGGCGACACTTTGAAGCTTATTTTGCCATTTCTAAAAGCTTATGGGATTACAGATAAGATGATCAGGGAATATTCTGAGAATAACATATTAATTGTGCCTTCCGCAGACTACGCACTGAGACAGATCTCATCAAAAATGCCAACATTTATCATCAGCACAAGTTATCGTCCATACATTGATTCACTCTGTAAAATTATAGGATTTCCCGTTGAAAACACCTTTTGCACTGAACTGTTATTAGATAATTATGATATTCCAAAGTCAGAGATAGAATATATTAGGGTATTGTATGATGAAATACTAAATTTGCCGACAATAGAAATACCGTTATCAGCTAAAACGAGGGCTGATCTTGATAAAGACACCATTATAACCGTTGAGAGATTGGACGAGATATTCTGGGACGAGTTCCCCAAAATGTCCGCAGGAAGGTTAATTAAAGATGTTAATCCTATAGGTGGATTTGAAAAAGCTAACACAGTCAAAAAAATATGCGAGAAAACAGGGATACCATTGTCAGAAGTGATGTATGTCGGCGATAGCATAACAGATGCTTCTGTTATGAGATTGGTCAGCGAATCAGGCGGAATTGCAGTCTCTTTTAACGGAAACAGATATGCGATCCAATCCGCAGATATTGCTTGCATATCGCCAAATGCCCTGATTTTAATGGAACTTGCGTTAGTCTTTAACGATGCGGGCAAACAAGCAGTTGAGGATGCCGTAATTGAATGGAATGAAGACCCCGATAACAGATCGATCTCTGACCAAGAAATTACATTAGATGTTATAGACAATGCGAATATGCAGTCACTTATAACGAAAAGCGAATCTTTTAGGAAGACTATAAGGGGCGAAAGCATAGGACGTTTAGGCTAATCAAATTCATAATACAAGCCTTCTGTTGTCTCCTTCTCTTATTGTAAAACCTATCTTGTCGCAATATTCCAAAAATGGCACTGCATATTTTCTGGTGGTATTGACTAATTGACGAAATTCTGAGACTGTTATTGTCCCATAAGTTTTTAAATGATCTTTGAGGAGATTTAAGGCATTTTCTACAATTGACGAGTGCATAATCACGTCATCGCTTATTTTTGTTAGCTTTCCTCCCCTTATCATTGCTTGGCAGACATCAATAACATCATCTTTGTCAAATGAACTCAAAATGGAGATCAATTCCTTCTCATCTGGCGGAGTGAAACCCCTTTGTAGATATATTTGATCTATCTGTTCACTGATCTTTAACGCTCTGCCTGAAAAAGTCGTCTGATGCGATGAAAGCCTTAGAAAATTGCCTATCCTAATGACCATTCCTTCTTTTATAAGCTCTTGAAGCAACAGATCAAATGTTTGCTCATCAGCTTTGATCTCTGATCGTATCTTGGAATAATTAGCCCCTTCTGCCAACGGTCGCTCTTTATGGAAGAGTGATAATTGCTCCAACATTTTATCCCTTATATGAGACATCCGTTCTTTTGATGCGATCATCTGTCTATCGCCGATGGTATATCTTATTATAGCGTTTCCTTCCATTCGCTTAATCAATTGTTCTTGCTTTTCACCAGTATAAGGCAGATAAAACTTAAGATCATTTTCTGGTATGGAGACATTTTCGCTTAACTCCGTAACGATTTTCACTAATTCTTCATCATTTGCAGATTCCAACCGCTTCATTTTTATTATGGTTTCCTCTGCAAGCCGTTTGTGTTTCTGAGGGAAAGGATCAAGGATTTCGCCTCCACCAAGTGTTTCTTGATTTGCGAAGTCCCGAATGATGAACCTATCACCACGAAAGGCAAATATAGGGCTTTCAAGCCTGAATTGGACATATCCAGTATCGCCGGGCAAAAGTCCTTCTTCTGATGATAACAAGATTGCACGCCCAAATACTTCGCTTGTCCCTGTGAAAAATCTGACCCTTATCCAATTCTCAAATACTCTGTTACAAGTGTCAGCTATTTTTAATACTGTATCCAAACTTGTCGTTGACCTTGATAAATTGAAATCTGTTATGACATCTCCACGTTGGACGTCATCTTTTTCAATCCCAGAGAGATTGAGTGCAACCCTTTGACCCGGTGACGCAATATCAACTGGAACATCATGAACCTCTATCCCTCTGATCCTCCCTCGTTTTCCAACAGGCATTATAGCCACAATATCCTGTTTCTTAAACTCACCGCCTATCAATGTCCCTGTAACGACAACACCAAATCCCTGAATGACAAAAGCTCTATCTACGGGCAATCTCGGCGCGCTCATACTCCTGCGAGGCGGTTTCAGGTTATCCATTTGCCTAATTATCTCAGCTTTGAGTTCGTCAAAGCCATCAAGGGTCACCGATGAGACACGAACAATCGGTGAGTTTTCCAATAATTTCCCTTTAATCAGAGTTTTGACTTGCTCTTCTACTTCTTTAATCCGTGATTCAGTCACAAGGTCAATTTTTGTGATGACAATTATGCCTGTGGATATGCCGAGGAGGTCAAGGATAGTAAGATGCTCTATTGTCTGTGGACGGACACCCTCAACAGCGTCAACAACTAATAAAATCAAATCCATTCCCCAGACACCAGTTAGCATGTTTCTGATAAATCGTTCATGTCCTGGGACGTCAACGATGCCTGCTTTTGTCCCATCAGGCAATTGGAAATAGGCAAATCCAAGACCGATAGACACACCACGACGTTTCTCTTCTTCCCATCGGTCAGTGTCAATCCCTGTCAATGCTTTGATTAAAGCAGTTTTTCCATGATCAACATGCCCCGCTGTTCCTATTATTACGTTTCGCATATTTAGCCTATATATCTATTCCCATTTGATAACAACTTCACGTTTTAATTCTGACGAAGCATATATAGCATCTAATATTTTCATCATCGTTACGCCATCTTGTGCTGAACTGATTGGAGTTTTCTTATTCAATATACAGTCAGCAAAATGCTCAAATTGTGAAATTCCTCTAAGGCTTTTCGGTTCAATATCGGTCAAAATACCGTTCTGTTCAGTCCATATCACCAACGGACTGAGGCTTGCACCAGCTTTTGTCCCATAGATTTCTGAGAATTGCTTTTCTGATGGGCAATTCTGCGCCCAACTCACCTCAACAGCCATAGTTGCCCCGTTTTCAAATCTTATATAAGCAGAGGCAAAGTCCTCCACATCAAAAGTGCCATATTTAGAATACTCTGGGAACGCCTGAACGGCACAACCCGAAACTGCGACAGGCTTTGGACAGCCCATCATATACATAGTCATATCAATAACATGGACACCGAGATCGATCAAAGGTCCACCGCCTGACAATTTTTTATTAGAAAACCAGCTTCCCGCCCCCGGAACGCCTCTTCTTCGCACCCAACCAGTTTTCGCATAATAAATATCGCCAAATTCGCCTGTGTCAACGAATTTTTTGATCATCTGAATATCTCCACGATAGCGATTGTTGAAATGGAGCATCAATATAAGCCCTTGCTTTTTCGCAGTTTCAAGCATCTCTTGACCTTCCGCTGCGTTTAAAGCCATAGGTTTTTCTACCATTACATGCTTACCCGCGTTAAGGGCATCTATGCTGACGGGTTTGTGCAGATAATTCGGCAAAGCAACACTTACTGCGTCAAGTTCTTTGAGTGCTAATAGATCATGGTAGTCTTTGAAAGCGTTTTCAATACCATATCTATTTTTGCAATCATTAAGGCGGTTTTCATCAATATCTGCGATGCCGATCAGATTACAGTTTGGGGCTTTTAGATAACCTTCCAAGTGGTATCTTCCCATTCCGAGACCGATAACGCCGAAATTCACTGTTGTTTTCTTCTTTTTTGGCATAAATCCCTCCATTTTTAAAAAATATCATCAAAAGCAGATATTGCATAAAGTATATCATCGCGATTGACGTCCTTATGAGTAACAAGGCGTATTGTATATGGTCCGTAGATGGATACTTTTATATTACGCTTATTTAACTCGCTCGCAAGATCAACCGCTTTCATTCCAACTATTTTGGTATTAATCATAACCATATTTGTTTCGCCTCTGATCAGACCGTCCTTCACCTTGTCAATTTTTGCCAATCCATCGGCAAGCAATTTAGCGTTTTCGTGATCTTCTTTAAGTCTTTCGGTCATCTCCTTTAATGCGACAATTCCCGCAGATGCAATTACCCCTGCCTGTCTCATCGCCCCACCTAATCTTTTACGTGCTTTTCGTGCTTCGTTGATGAATTCCGCAGTCCCCGTTAAAAGCGAACCAATTGGCGCCCCTAATCCTTTGGAAAGGCAGAACATGACGGAATCGGCATATTTGGCTATCTCCTTGACGTCTACATTCAGGGCGATGCTTGCATTGAATATCCTAGCACCGTCAAGATGTATTGGAACGTTGAATTTTCTTGATATATCGTATATCACCTTCATTTTTTCAACAGGTATGGCGCGACCACAGGCTCGGTTGTGAGTATTTTCAAGGCATATTAACGTAATTTTTGGGCGATTGCCATTTCGTCCTAACATATCCTCCACAATATCTGGATCGGGACATCCGCCTTCACCTGAGACTAATATCGGCAAAGCACCTGCAATAGCGGAGACGTTGCCACGCTCATAATAATATATATGACAATCTGGCTCTAATATTACTGCGTCGCCATGTTTTACGTGTGTCATTAGTGCAGAAGTGTTGCCCATGGTCCCTGTCGGAACAAGCATGGCTGACTCCTT
>Ga0078972_1008702_pt1 | contig 20888 bp, 18 predicted proteins | sample YelNatPaOPGAMG01_FD_67568 | JGI IMG/M metagenome (GOLD analysis project Ga0078972, IMG submission 67568) | Hot spring thermophilic microbial communities from Obsidian Pool, Yellowstone National Park, USA - OP-RAMG-01 (SPADES assembly) (version 2) | ecosystem: Environmental > Aquatic > Thermal...
CGAAGGGCAGCAAGCGTGGCTGCGCGGTAGATTACGCCCGTGTCGAACAATAGGTAGCCGAGGCGGTGAGCCAGAGCGGCGCCGATTGTGGTTTTGCCGGAGCCGGCTGGCCCGTCAATCGCTATTGACTTGGGCTTGTACATTCTCGCCTCTGCTTGCCAAACCGACTATCCTCTGCAGTTCGGCTATCTCCAGTGTCGTGAGCCGCCGCCATTGCCCGGGTGCCAGTGAGCCAATCTGTAGACTGCCGATCTGGACACGCCGCAGCCAGAGCACTGGATGCCCGAGTGCCAGCAACAGGCGACGGATCTCGCGCTTGCGGCCTTCGTTGAGCACGAGCCGCAGCAGTGTTTCGCTGGCTCTCTGCTCCAGGATCTCGCCGCTGCGGATACGCTGCACAATCATGGCGTCGCCCTCGGGGAGGGCTATGCCCTGCTTCAGTTGGCCCAGCTCTCTGAGCGTCACCTGACCACTGGCCAGCACCAGGTAGACGCGGGGCACGCCGTAGCGTGGATGGGTCAGCCGATACGCGAGTTCCCCGTCGTCGGTGAGCAGGACCAGTCCCTCGCTGTCGGCGTCGAGGCGACCGACCGGATAGACACGCTCGGGCACGCGGACCAGATCGAGTATCGTGCGCCGGCCTCGGTCGTCCTTGGCTGTCGAGATGACGCCGGCTGGCTTATTCAGCATGTAGTAGACATGCCGCCGGGGCGACGCCTCAACCGGTCTGCCGTCTACCAGAATCTGATCCCCTGCCTGTACCACCTGCCCGACTCTGGCTGGCTCTCCATTGACGCTCACACGGCCGGCAGCAACCATGGCCTCACAGGCGCGACGGGAGCCAATTCCGGCCTCAGCCAGAGCGGCGTGTATGCGCTTCTTGCCGGGCTGGGCAAACTCCGGGTTCTGCATAGCCCGAAGTATACCATAGCCTCTCCTCTCCGCGCCGAAGTGGTGCACCTGGCACGGAGGAACCTGGTGCCGCACCCCGATCGGGCGCAACCGTGGGCCACATCGTGCCTTAGCCGGTGTGGAAGGTGTCCCTGCCGATCTCTTCGATCGGACGCCCCAACCGGGCGGGAGAGAGCGAGCCAGTACTCCGTGTCGACTTCTGCCAGAGCGAGTTTGTCCAGTCACAGGATAGGGTTGAAGAGGGGCAACTCAGGCAGTCGGCTGGGCGCGAACACCGGTGGAGGAACCGGCCGCGGCATGCCAGGCTAAGATAGCGCTCCCGATCGGGCACGAAGTCCTGGCCGAAGCCATCATAGGTGCAGACGCCATTGGCGGTGCCGAGGGTGTCCTAAATAGCCGCATCAAGAATGGACAGGCAGAAGAGGGCGGCGAAAGGCAGGATCGGCTCGGGCAGCTTGAGCCTGGCCGACAGCCGAGCCCGCATGCGCGGCAACTCGCTCTCGCCCGCGAGGAACAGATCGAGCGGATGCCAAGTCGGGCTCAGGCTGCCTGCTCTAGGACAGCATTCCTCGGCCACGGTAGGCATGCCTGCACGCCGCTCCGGGTGCTGCAGCGTTCTGCCGGGCCAGGCCCAGAAGTCCGACAGGCAGATGGCACCTCAGCCGTCGGGGACGCTGCCTGCTCCGTTCCCAACGTGCACCCTGGCATGTGCGAAGCGGACAGCTTCCACAACAAAGGGCGCCGAACCGGAGTGGCATGCGAGCACGCTTTAGGGAAAAAGGGTCTTGCCTGCAATATGCGCAGGTCGCTCGGCATCTCGTTACCGCCATGGAGAGGTCCTCTGCGCCGAGGGGGCCTGGCCATCTGACCTTCGCACCGTCCAGACCCCAGCAAGACAGGAAAAAAGAAGAAGGCCCCGGGGTCGCCCAGGGCCTTATGGACGCTGAGGAATGCGGCGCTTCTCGCAGCCTTACTTGCCGATCAGCTTGCGTGCCGTATCTACGGCTGAGGCGGCATCGGGCGCGTAGCCATCGGCACCGATCTCATCGGCATAGCGCTGCGTCACAGGGGCACCGCCGATCATGACCTTCACCTGATCGCGCATGCCCGCTTCCTTGAGCGCTTCGATGGTCGTCTTCATGGAGGGCATGGTGGTGGTGAGCAGGGCTGAGAGACCGATGATGTCCGGCTTGCGTTCCTTCACTGCCGCCAGGAACTTCTCCGGCGAGACGTCCACGCCCATGTCAATGACCTCGAAGCCGGCGCCCTCGAGCATCATGGCGACCAGGTTCTTGCCGATGTCATGCAGGTCGCCCTTGACAGTGCCAATGACGACGGTGCCGGAGGGCTCGACATCGCTTGCCGCAAGCAGCGGCTTGAGCACGTCCATGGCAGCGTGCATGGCTCGAGCAGCGATGAGCACTTCTGGGACGTAGAACTCGTTGTTCTTGAAGCGCCGGCCAACCTCGTTCATGCCGACGATGAGCCCCTCATTCAGCACCTTGTCTGGGGGAAGGCCAGCATCAAGAGCCTGCTGAGTAAGCTGCTTGGTCTTGGGAGCATTCCCGTTAATCAGTGCCTGCGACAGTTCCTCCAAGACTTCCATTTCCGCGCTCCTTTTGATCGGGGTTGCCCTTGACGCGACGACACCCCATTTTGGCTCAAGGCTGGCGTAAATGCTATCACAGGGTGGCACGGACGTCAATGCTTGGCGTCGTGATTGCGCCGCCGTGCCTGCGCCGCTCCAACTGCCTGCCGGCTGTGTCTCGAGGGCAGGCATTGGCCCGCATGCTGGCCTCCGTCCAGGGCCTGCCGCCGAGCCAGGGGCCAGCGCCTTGTTGTTTGTGACCGCCCCTCTCATGTTATAATGAACACGACCGGTAGGGCATGTTGCTCCGTCTCACCCATGTCTAGCCTCACGGGCGTGCTGCGAGGCCCCGGTTTGACTGTTTGGAGGTAGTTGGTGAATTCCAACTGGTTCAAGAATGGTTTCGTATATCTATTGATCGTGGTTGCGGTCGTTGCATTGTTGTTCTCGTTCTTCTCTCAGGGCAGCCACGACTCCAACCGCATAGACCTGGCTACCGTGGCCAATTGGGTGGCGAAGGGCCAGGTAGAGAGCATCGTGGTCTCAGGCGATGAAGTCCAGGTGAAACTGATCGGCAAGGATCAGAAGTATCTTGCCACCAAGGAATCGGGCGTCAGCCTTACTTCCAGCCTGAGAGATCTGGGCGTCACCCCTGCTGAGCTCGCGGCAGTCCGCACCTACGAGGCCAAGCCGGCTAGCCAGTGGGGAAGTTGGCTGGCCATCCTGGGCGGCGTGCTACCGCTTATCTTCGTAGCCGGGCTCTTTTTCCTACTCATGCGGCAGGCTCAGGGCACGAACAATCAGGCCCTCACGTTTGGCAAGAGCCGAGCGCGCATGTTTACTGGGGACAAGCCCACCGTCACTTTCGAGGACGTCGCTGGGGCGCAGGAAGCGAAGCAGGAATTGGCTGAGGTTGTGGAATTCCTGCGCGAGCCGGAGAAATTCATGCGCCTCGGTGCGCGCATACCCAAGGGCATCCTCCTGGTCGGCCCGCCAGGCACTGGCAAGACGCTGATGGCCAAGGCGGTGTCCGGTGAGGCCGGCGTGCCTTTCTTCAGCATCAGTGGTTCCGAGTTCGTAGAGATGTTCGTCGGTGTCGGCGCGAGCCGAGTGCGGGACCTGTTTGATCAGGCAAAGAAGAACTCGCCCTGTATCGTTTTTGTGGATGAGATTGACGCCGTCGGCCGCCAGCGCGGAGCTGGGCTGGGCGGTAGCCATGACGAGCGCGAGCAGACCCTGAACCAGATCCTGGTCGAGATGGATGGCTTCGATACCGACACCAACGTCATTGTCATGGCGGCTACCAACCGGCCAGACATACTTGACCCGGCTCTCTTGCGTCCAGGGCGCTTCGACCGCCAGGTGGTGCTGGACCGGCCTGACATCAAGGGCCGCGAGGCCATTTTCCGAGTCCATTCCCGTGGCAAACCATTGGCGCCCGATGTGGACATCTCGGTGCTGGCCAGGCAGACCCCGGGCTTCGTGGGCGCAGATATCGAGAATGTGGTCAACGAGGCGGCCATTCTGGCAGCAAGGCGCAATCGCAATCTGATCTTCCAGGTTGATTTGCAGGACGCGGTTGAGAAAGTTGTTGCCGGGCCGGAGCGGCGCAGCCGGGTGATCAGCCCGGAGGAAAAGCGCATTGTGGCTTACCACGAGTCGGGCCATGCTATAGTCATGGCCTCGCTTCCGCGCGCCGATCGTGTGCACAAGCTCTCGATCGTCTCCCGCGGGCTGGCGTTGGGCTACACAATGGGACTGCCAGAAGATGATCGCTACTTGCATTATCGCAGCAAATTCATGGACGATCTGGCCGGCTTGCTAGGTGGGCGCGTGGCTGAGGAGCTCGTGTTCCAGGATGTGACGACCGGGGCCAGCAACGATCTCGAGAAGGCGACCCGCCTCGCCAGGCGCATGGTGACTGAATTCGGCATGAGCCCTAAGCTCGGCCCGCTCACCTTCGGCGAGAAGCAGGAACTGATCTTCCTCGGGCGCGAGATCGGGGAGCAGCGCAATTACAGCGAAGCCGTTGCCGAGGATATAGACTCGGAGGTTCGCCGCATCGTCGAGGAGGCACATCAGACGGCAAGGCGCATCCTGGAGGCCAAGCGGGACAAGCTCGACCTGATCGCCGAGAAGGTGATGGAGAGTGAGACCCTCGACGCCGCCCAATTTGAGGCCCTTCTGTGGGGCGATAGCCCAGAGGCAGCGCCGGGCGCAGCCGCAACGGCCCCGGCCCCGTCCGTTGACGTAGAGCCAGGCCAGGAGGCAGAGGGCTCCGGGCCGGACGGGCGCGACGAAGCCTAGGCGCTCCGCGGCGAAGTGGGCGGAGCGGGAGCGCTGCCAGACACCTCCAGCCAAGTGAGTGCCAGCTTGAGGGCAGCCTCGGCGCTGGCATTCTTGTTGCCGAGCCTGTCGTAGGGCCAGAGGAAGTGCTGGCAGGCGGCGTGGAAAGGTGCTACAATGGCGATGTAGACGAGGCCAACCGGCTTCTCGCTCGTCCCGCCGCTAGGGCCAGCGACGCCAGTGGTGGCGAGCGCGATGTCGGCGCCAAAGAGCGCGGCGCAGCCCCTAGCCATCGCCAGTGCCACTGGTGGGCTGACGGCGCCGAAGCTCTGTAGATAGGAGAGCGGTACACGCAGAAGGCTGTGTTTGGCGGCGTTGGCGTAAGTCACAGCGCCGCCCAAGAAGTAAGAGGAAGACCCTGGGACATCCGTGATAGCGCTGGCCAGCAGGCCACCGGTGCAGGACTCAGCAGTGCAGATCGTGAGTCTGCGGGCCGCAAGGGCCTGGCCGAGCCTCTCCGAGAGTTCCACAAGGCTCATGGCGAACCTCCGACGCGCAATCCTACCACAGTCCAGTCCTCGTCCTCAACAGCCGGCCCGCAACACCGGTCTCGAAATTGGCAGTGGCTGCGGTTATTAGCTACACTAGTAATTAGCAGAGAGCGGACACCGAATGCAATCGGCCTATGCAGGGCCGCAAGCGGGTTATCCTTTGGTGAAACACCGTGAGGCCACAATTGCTGCCTCTCGATGGTGAGGAGAAGAGTACATGAGCAAGCGATTGGTGCTGGTGGTCGCGTCTTTACTGGTGGTAATGCTGGTAAGTGCCTGCACGCCACCAATGACGCAACAAGAGGAACCTACGCCCACGCCACTGCCCACACCCGTCGTGCCCGACAAGCCTGTGTACCAGGTGAAGAAGGGCGAGGTGATCAACAGCGTGGACTTCCTGTGCCGCGTGGCGCCCGTCAAGGAGGCCGACCTGTTTTTCAAGGTCAGCGGCCGCGTGTCCAGCGTGAAGGTCGAGAAGGGCTCTAAGGTCAAGGCAGGTGACATTCTTGCCGAGCTAGAGATCAAGGACCTGCAGAACCAGACGCAGGCGGCTCAGGTGGACCTGGAAAAGGCTCAGCTCGCTTTGGAGCAGGCCAAGTCTGCGAACGACGACGCTCTGGCGAATGCCCAGCGCAATCTTGAGATCGAGCAGATCAAGCTGCAGGAGGCCATCAAGCAGCAAGAGTTCGCGGTCCAGCAGGCTCAGCTTGAGCTCAATACGGCCGAACTGAACCTGCAACAGGCGCAGAACCAGGACTCGGGGTTGGCGTTGCGCGAGGCTCAGGCCAACCTGGACAAGGCGCGCATCGCCCTTAACCAGGCGCAGATAGCCTACACTGAGGCCCAGAACAACCCGGATGGCAGCAACGCTGCAGCTGAGGCTTACCAGAAAGCCGTGATTGACTACAACCTTGCCCAGGCGCAGTACGAGGCGGCCCAGAAAGCGGCCAACGATAGGGACTATAATCTGGCGCAGCTTCAGAACGCCGTAGCCAAAGCGAAGCTGGACCTGGCCCAAGCTCAGGCGGGTGTGGACCCACTGCTGCAGAAGAATGTCGAGGCAGCGCAGAGGGAAGTGGATCGTCTCAGCCGCGGCGTTGACCCTGTGTACCAGAAGAACGTGGAAACGGCGCAACTGGCGCTCGAGCGCCTCACGCAGCAGGTGGACAGTGCCCGTATCATCGCCCCATTCGACGGTGAAGTTCTGGGCGTGCTCGTCTTTGAAGGCCGCGATGTTGACGCTTACAAGCCAGTGATAGTCGTTGCCCAACCTGACCAACTCGAACTCTCCTGCGACCTGACCAGCAGCGTTCTGGAGAAACTGGCCGAGGGTATGCAGGCCAATATCGTGTTCTCTGATGCTCCTGGCCAGGCTTTGACCGGTGCCGTCCGGCAACTGCCGTACCCGTATGGTGCGGGGAGCAATAACAGCCAGGCAGCGTCTGGCGTGGAAGACAAGTCAACGCGTATCTCGATCGCTGACCTCAAGGGGATGAAGCTCGAGATCGGCCAATTGGCCAAGACTAATGTTGTCCTCGAGAAGAAGGACAACGCCCTGTATCTGCCTCCCGAGGCTATCCGCACCTTCGAAGGGCGTCGGTTCGTGGTCGTGCAAGACCCGGACGGGAAGCAGCACCGCGTGGATGTGAAAGTCGGCATCGTCTCGCAGGATAGGGTGGAGATCACCGACGGCCTGCAAGAGGGCCAGGTAGTTGTCGGTCCATAGGCGAATGGGCGTGGCAGGCTGCCCGACCGGCAGACCTGCCACGCTTATCTGTCCGGTCGTGTTTGGCGCTGTCACACGAGAGGTAACTGCATGAGCAGTTTGAGCAACTTCGTTGGTCTGATAGCACTGGCGATTCGCCGGTTGCGGGCCCATCTGGGTCTGACGCTGATGAGCCTTCTTGGCCTGACTGTGGCGGTTGGCCTAATCATCAGCGTCCCCTTGTTCTCGGACGCGATCAACTACAACCTGCTGCGCGAGCAACTGCGTGGCATGTCCGAGAACGGCAACCGCCCTCCTTTTGCCTTCATGTTCCGTTACGTGGGTGCCTGGTACGGCGGCATTGACATGGAGAAGTATGGCAAGGAGAACGACTACCTTACCAAGACGGCTCCGTGGACTATCGGCCTGCCCTTGCAGCAGACAATACGCTATGTGAAGACGGATAACTACCGCGTCTTCCCCGTCTCCGAAGCGCAGTATGCCGACATCCGCCAGCCGCTCGCTTATGCCTATGTTGGCTATGTCACCAACCTGCAGGACCACATCCACATGGTCGAGGGCACCTGGCCGCAGCCGGCTCAGACGGCCACCGACACACTGCAGGTGATCGTCAGCCAGCCGATGGCGGAAGCGGTCGGCATGCAGGTGGGTGAACAGTACATACTGTTCGACAAAGCGACCACCGGCGGCACTGAGCCGGTTCAGATTCCGGTTCAGATTGTGGGAGTGTGGACGCCCAATGATCCTAAAGAGGAGTTCTGGTTCTACACCCCCAAGGCTTTCGAGGATGTTTTCTTCGTGCCTGAGGAGAGTTTCCAGGCGCGCATCGTCCCTGTCACAAAGACTCCCGTGTATCTGGCGTTGTGGTACCTGATCTTCGATGGTTCGAAGGTGCGCAACGAGCATGTGCCTGGGCTGATCGGCCGCATCGTCACGGCGCAGTCGCGTGCGGCAACGGTGCTTGAAAACACGGCGCTCGATATCTCACCGATGGACGCGATGATCCAGTATCAGCGCCAGTCCCAGACGCTGACGATCCTGCTGCTCGTCTTCAGCATCCCGGTAGTGTTCCTGGTGCTGTATTTCATTGGGCTCGTTGCCGGCATGATGGTGCAAAGGCAGAAGGCTGAGATTGCCGTGCTCAAGAGCCGCGGCAGCACCAGCCTGCAGATACTCTGGCTGTATCTCATCGAAGGCGTGATCATCGGCATCGTCGCCCTCGGGCTGGGCATTCTGCTCGGTCAGGTGGTGGCGATGGTGATGGGCAACACGCGCTCCTTCCTGCTGTGGATCTGGCGCAAGCCGCTGCCGGTGATGCTCACCAAGACGAGCATGAAGTATGGTCTCGCCGCTGTCGGCATCGCTGTTCTCGCCAGCCTGATGCCGGCGCTTTCTGCCGCGGGGTACACTATTGTTACGTACAAGCAGGAGATGGCTCGATCTCTGCGCCGCCCGTTCTGGCAGCGCTACTTCCTGGACATCCTGCTTATGATCCCGCCTGCGTACGGCTACTACGTGCTCAGGCAGCGTGGCAACATCTCCCTGTTGAGCTTCGGCAATCAGGGCAGCCCATTCAGTGAGCCGCTGTTGTTCCTTGTGCCGTCGCTATTCATGTTCTCGGCTTCGCTGCTGTTCATCAGAATATTCCCCTACCTGATGAGTTTCCTGGCGTGGGTGGTCCAGCGGCTGGGCAGCGTGCCGGCGCTGCTGGCGATTCGGCACCTGGCGCGTTCGGCCGCCTTTTACACGGGCCCGCTCTTGTTGCTCATCCTCACCCTTAGCCTGGCTGCATTCACCGCTTCCATGGCCCGGACTCTGGACGAGCACAACTACGACTCGGTGTATTACAAAGTGGGAGCGGACCTGCACCTCGTGGAGATGGGCGAGAGCAATGAGGCTTCCAAGAATCCCGGCGCCGCCGGCACCAGTGACACTGGCGCTCAAGCGGCGGGCACTGATCAGGGCGGCTCCGAGGAGCAGCCGGTTGACCCGCTGGCCTCCACGGCGGTGAAGTGGTTGTTCCTGCCCGTCGAGGAGCACCTGCAGGTGCCGGGGGTACGTGCGGCCACCCGTGTCGGCAGCTTCATGGGCACCGTGAACCTGGGCTCAGGCAGCACGCAGATGACTGTCATCGGTGTGGACAGGCTGGAGTTCCCCAAGGTGGCCTTCTGGCGCCAGGACTTCGCCAAGCGCTCTCTCGGCGCACTGATGAACTCCCTGGCCGCCACCGATAACGCCATTATCGTTGACCGCCGCTTCCTGGCCGACAACGCAATCGGCGTCGGGGACAAGATCAAGATGAATCTCTCCGCGTCTGGACTTGGCGGCTCGGCCGAGTTCCGCATCGTAGACTACCTGGACTATTTCCCGACGCAATACCCGGTGGATGGGTATGTGGCCGTCGCCAATCTGGACTATGTCTTTGAGCGAATCGGCGGTGAGGTCCCTTACGACGTTTGGCTGAGGACGGACCCGGCTTACACGGGTAAGGACATCAGCGAGAAGGTATCTGACCTGGGCATGAAGGTCCTATCCTATAGCGACGCCCGTGACCAGGTGACCAAGTACGAGCGTGCTCCTGAACGCACGGGTACCTTCGGTATACTGTCGGTCGGCTTTGTTACCTCGGCTATCCTGACGTTGCTGGGGTTCTTCCTCTACTCACTGATCTCGTTCCAGAGGCGCTTCATCGAACTTGGCATCCTGCGCGCCATCGGCTTATCCGTGCGGCAGATGGCTGTCTTCCTCGGGTTAGAGCAGTTCTTCCTAATCGGTACCGGCATGCTGGTGGGCACGATCTTCGGCGTGTCGGCGAGCAGCATGTTCATCCGTTTCCTGCAGGTGGGCGCGGGCAAGACCGAGCTGACGCCCCCCTTCAAGGTGCAGATTGCCTGGGGTGCCATCGCTGACATTTATGGCGTGTTCCTGCTCATGTTCCTCATCGGCGTCAGCGCTATGGTCTCGATGCTGGTGCGCATGCGCATCTTCCAGGCGGTTAAGCTTGGCGAGACAGCGGGATGAGCGCTGGTGCCGCGGTCGAGTCGGGCGGAGCTCTGATAGCGCCGGCCTCTGGTGGAGGTACTACATCGTATGAGCAATGACTTCCTTGGCGCCACCGACGACCACATCGTCGTCTGCGATAACCTCGTCAAGATCTACAAGATCGCCGAGTTGGAGGTCGTGGCCCTTCAGGGCCTCGACCTCCTGGTGGAACGAGGGGAGTTGATGGCTATCGTGGGTTCGAGCGGTAGCGGCAAGTCCACTCTCCTCAATATCCTGGGCGGGCTCGACCGTCCCTCCGCCGGGAAGGTCATCGTTGATGGGCAGGACCTGCTCAAGGCAAGTGATTTCGCCCTCAACCGGTACCGGCGCACGAAAGTGGGTTTCGTCTGGCAGCAGACGGCGCGCAACCTGATCCCATACCTTACATCTCTCGAGAATATCGAACTGCCGCAGATGATAATGGGGCGCCCGCCGAAGGAAAGGCGCGAGTGGGCACTTGAGCTGCTCGACGCTGTGGGCATGACGCAGCGGAAGGACCATAAGCTGGTGCAGATGTCCGGCGGTGAGCAGCAGCGTGTTGCCATCGCCGTGGCCCTGGCCAATCATCCCGTCATCCTGCTGGCCGACGAGCCCACGGGCGAAGTTGACACGGTCACTGCCAAGGCCATCTTCCAATCGTTCCGGATGCTGAACGAGCGCTATGGCCTGACCATTATGATCGTGACCCACGACCCGGGCATCGCCAGCCAGGTAGACAGGGTCGTAGCCATTCGCGACGGACGCACCAGCTCAGAGACGGTGCGCCAGGTTGACACTTCTGCCGTGGTGGCCGAGGAAGGCCAGGAAGCCCACGGTCAGGATCAGGTGTTCGCCGCTTACGAGGAGTACGTTGTCCTGGATTCAGCTGGACGGCTGCAGATTCCACGAGAGTTCCTGGCCGAGCTTGGCATTCATGACCGGGCACAGCTGGAACTGGTCGAAGGAGGTATCCTGGTGAAGCCAGTGCAGGGCCGGACGGCTCCTGTCGCGGCTGGCAGCGCCGCAAGCCAGCTTGACCTCGATGCGCCCCTGGAGGAGGACAAGGCGGCCGCCGTTTTGCAGCGGGTAGGTAGAGGTCTAGGCGGTCTATTCAAGGGACGCAAGGCCGGAGGTGAGCATGGCACTCGCTGAGCGCTTGGAGGAACCCGAGGTTGCGACGGATGAGACCATCGTCAGGACGGTGGATCTCGTGCGCACCTACAACGTGGGTGGGTCGGAAGTGCATGCTCTGCGCGGCATCAACCTGGAGATCAAGCGTGGACAGTTCGTCGCGCTAAAGGGACGATCTGGCTCTGGGAAGACGACGCTCCTGAATCTGATCAGCGGCCTGGACGTGCCCACTTCTGGCAAGGTCTACCTGTTCGGGCACGACCTGAGCACGGCATCAGAAGAGGCATTGCTTGAACTCAGGCGGCGGCACATCGGCTTCGTGTTCCAGTCTTTCGCCTTGATCCCAACTTTCTCGGCGATCGAGAATGTTGACCTGATGCTACGCATTGGCGGCTTCGATCGAAAGCAGCGCGCCCGCCGTGTCCGGGAGTGCCTGGAATTGGTGGGCCTGCTCAAATGGGCCAAGCATAGGCCATATGAGCTATCGGGTGGCCAGCAGCAGCGTGTCGCTATAGCTCGCGCCTTGGCCAACAAGCCGGAGTTGCTCATCGCCGACGAGCCCACCGGCGAGTTGGACAGCGTTACCGGGCGGCAGATTCTGGAGTTGTTCCGCGAGATCGTGGATAGCGAGGGCTGCACTCTGATCATGGCGACCCATGATCCTACCGTCGAGGATTTCGCAGACATCATCTACGAAGTGGTGGACGGGCAGATCAAGGAAGCCAAGGATATGAGGAGTTACCTCTCGGCACTGCAATAGAAGCGGAAGCTGGTGGAGTCTATCAGGAGGAGGTGAGAATTCACCTCCTCCTGTGCGTTCCTAGAAGGTTGGCGCCAGTCCGCGCTGCTGCAACTGCTCGCGGAAGTCGGCCATGATGCGCTGCAGGGCCTGCTGGGTCTGGGCTTCGAAACGAAGCGTTAGCCTGGGTTCTGTGTTCGAGGCACGAACGACGCCCCAGCCATCGGGGAATATCACGCGGGCGCCATCAATGTCAATCACGGTATGCTCGCGCATGTAGTGCTGGCGCAGTTGCTCCACTAGAGCGAACTTGTCGCTGTCAGGGCAGGGGACCACCAACTCAGGGGTTGAGGGATGGTGGGGCAGGCTGTCCACCATGTCGGACAGGCGGCGGCCGGATTCGGCCAGCATTTGCATCAACATGCACGAGGCAAAGGTGCCATCGTCGAAGTCAATGTCCGGGTCGTTGAAATAGTAGTGTCCGCTCATCTCGCCGCCAAAGAGCGCCGCGTGTTCTCGCATAGCGGCCAGAATGAACGGATAGCCCACTCGGGTCATGATAAGCTGGCCACCCAAACGCGCGACTTCGTCAATCAGAACCTGCGATACCTTGACTTCGAAGACGATATTCGCGCCTTTGTGGGTGGGCAGTTGTTGCCGGGCAAGCAGGGCGAGGAAATCGTTTGGCGTGACGGTGCGGCCGCGATCGTCTACTATCCCCAGCCGATCGCCATCGCCGTCGAAGGCGAGGCCAGCGTCCGCCCCGGTCGCCAGCACTTTGGCTTTGGCGTCGGCCAGGTTTTCCTCTTTCATTGGATCAGGATGGTGGTTCGGGAATGACCCGTCTGGCTGTTCGTACAAGGGCGTGACCTGGCAGCCTATGTTGGTCAGAACCGCGGGCGCAACCAGGCCGGCGCAGCCGTTGCCGAAATCAGCCACAACCTTCAGTGGGGACGGCAGGTGAAACTTGCTGGAGACGGTGCTGATGTAAGGGCCGATCGCGTCCACCGAACGGATTGTGCCGTTAGCTGAGTCAAAGGGCCCTGAGGTGGCGAGCCGGTACACCTCTTGCAGGGCCTCGCTCACAAGTGGACGAGTCCCCTGGCGGACCTTGATGCCGTTGAACTGGGGCGGGTTGTGGCTGGCAGTAATCATCACACCGCCGTCGGTGTGAAAGTACTTGACGGCAAAGTACATAACAGGGGTTGGCACCAGGCCGATGTCGAGCACATCAACCCCCGTGCTCGTGAGGCCGGCGATCATGGCTTGTTGGTAGCTTGGTGAACTGAGACGAGCGTCGCGGCCGACCACAACGATTCGTGCCGGGCCAGTGTGCCGCAGGTAGGTACCGATTGCCTGGCCTATCCGGTGCACCACTGGATCGCTAAGGCTCTGACCGACGACACCTCGGATGTCGTAGGCGCGGAACATGTCTGGGTCAACGTAGATGCCTGCCATGTGCTTCACTCCATGAGGATCTCGTAGGGCTGAACTCACACCGTAGGGGCTACTGCCACTTCGGGGCAAAGTGCAAATAACTGCGGTCACTATATTGCGGCAGTCCCGTCGAGTCAAGCGTCAGGTTGGCCCTGGCGCCAGCTTATGGGCGGGGCCCTGGAGACGTGTGCCTCGAAAGGCGGTTTTTCCTGCCCTTCGATCGGTGCTATAATCAGCCGGTAAAGCTGTCTGGCGGCGGTTCGCACTTCGCTTCTACCCGGCCTCGTGCGACATAAGAGCTGTCTCTGCGGATATATACGGTATGCAAGTGCGTTTGCCGAGCTCCTCTACTCGCGTCTGGACCTCCCTTGGTATGGCCCTGCTTATCCTGGCTGGTGGCCTGTGTGGCTACTGGGTGTATAACACGGCGCGGGACGCTGTTCTTCACACTCAGTTCGCATTATCGCAGGGGCCTAACACGCTCTCGATTCCGCGACCAGCAACGGTCGGCACGCCTGATGTGCAGCAACAACCCACCGCTGAGCCTGGGGTCCAGGCCGCGGCCGGTGCGGCTACGCCTTCGGCGGTACGCCCACAGCGGATCAACATTCTCCTTTTGGGCTTGGACACAGCGAACGGCCACATTGAAGCAGCGCGCACCGACACGATCATCGTCGTCTCAATTGACCCGACCGGCGGGCCAGTGACGATGCTCTCGATCCCGCGGGATCTGTGGGTGCCCATCGGTCCCTATGGCGAGAACCGCATCAACACGGCCTATTTCCTGGGTGAGGTCAACAAGTACCCAGGCGGCGGGCCGGCGCTGTTGCAAGCTACGGTCGAGCAGAACTTCGGCATCGCCATAGACCACTACGTGGTCGTTGACTTCGACGGTTTCCGTCGGCTGATTGACCTCATGGGCGGAGTCACAGTGACCGTCGAGAAGGATATCTACGATGCCTCTTTCCCGACCGGCGTCGGCGATGGTACCAAGGAACTGTTCATCCCAGCCGGCGTCCATCACTTCACGGGCGAAGAAGCACTGGAGTATGTTCGCGCTCGCCACGAGACCAGCGACTTTGACCGGGCCGCCCGCCAGCAGCATCTCTTGCTTGCCATTCGGGACCAGGTGCTGCGCGGCGGCACGATCGCCAGCCTGCTGCCGCGCCTGCCCACGCTGTACCGCACTTTCTCTGATACTGTGCAGACCGACATGGCGCTCGACGACATGCTGCGCATCGCCAGGCTTGTTGAAGGTATTGACGTCAACAACGTCGAGACAGCTGTCATTGACGAGACGATGACCAAGCGCTACATCACCGACAACGGTTGGGATGTGCTGCTGCCTATTCAGGACAAGATAGAACCTCTCGTCCATCGCCTGTTTCGTGCTCCGCAGGAACAAGCAAGTCCGCTTACGGCAACGGGCGAGCAGGCGGCACCGGCAGCCCTGGCTGAGGCAGCCAGGGTTCTGGTTGTGAACGGCAGCGGCCGGGCCGGGATGGCCGATGTCGTGGCCGGAAAGCTGCGGGCAATGGGCCTGGATGCTGTATCCCAAGGAGACCTGGACCACGGCGATTATGCTGCCACCATACTCATCGCCTACTCCGACAAGCCGGCCAGCATCCGGGCTGTGATTGACGCGCTTGGTATCAGCGCCGACAACGTGCGCCAGTCCTCAGATAGTCCAGCGCCGGCCAATGCCGACATCAAGGTGATTGTCGGCCAGGACTATGCATCGGCTGTCGGCTGAATTCCCTCCCTTGTTTCTGTAGCACCGGCCGCTCTTGCAATCTTGCGCGACACCTTGTCTTGCCGAAACCTCTCCTATGTGATAGTATCGCCTCCGATTGTGATTGGCTTCACTAATACCAGCGTGGATAGCTGAGAGGGAAGCCAGGGGCCACCGCGGACAGTCCTTCAGTTCCTCCGCTGTGCCAAGTCTATCGTTCGGTTGGCGCCTCCCGTTGCCAGACTGCGCGGTTTCGGGGCGATGGGTGACCGTGTGCCGTGCGCCTGGCGCTCAGTCTCACGGCGATGCTGCTGGAGAAAGATAGTGACTCTCAGAGAAGTTGCGGCAGTGGCCGGTGCCGAGATACTCACTGGCGAACTTGGGCTCGAAAGAGAAGTTGCGAAGGCATTCGGCTCCGACCTGATGAGTGACGTGCTTGCCTACGCAAAGCCAGGCTCTCTGCTGCTGACGGGGCTGACTAACCCGCAGGTTGTCAGAACGGCTGATATCGCCGACCTGGCAGCGATCGTGTTCGTGCGCGGCAAGCGGCCGTCAGGCGAGATGATAGAGTTGGCGCGCCAGGTCGGAATTCCCCTTATGTCGGCACCGGAAACCATGTTCGCTGTGGCCGGCAAGCTCTACCAGGCGGGTATTCGTGGCTGCGATATCGCCTGAAAGCCCGCCACTCCGCGGCTTGGGTTGTGGCCAGGCAGCGCATGGCGAATTGAGTAAAGCTCAGGAGCTTGTCTACGAGCTACGCATCGGTCAGGTGATGACCAAGAGGGTTGTCTCGGTGAACCCTGGCCAGACGATGCGCGAACTCGAGGAGGTTCTGCGCTGCAACCACATCGCTGGTGTGCCCGTGTTGCAGGACGAGCGACTGGTGGGCATCGTCAGCCTGCAGGACCTGATCAGGGCGCTGGAGCAGGGCCAGATAGACGCACCTGTCAGCGCCTGGATGACCACTGAGTTGCTGACCGTGCGCGAGGATGAGTCCGTAATCGAGGCGGTCAAGGCATTCGCCCAGCGTTCAGTCGGGCGCTTGCCAGTCGTTAGAGAAGACGGCCGGCTGGTAGGCATACTCACCGGCGGCGATATCACGCGTGGTCTGCTACGGGCGCTAGACATGGGCTTGCGTCAGGAAGAGATCAGCCGCTACCGCGCCAGCCACATTTTCCAAGATATTGTGTCGGACGAATCAAGCTTGACTTTGCGCTATCACATCGCGGCGCGCGATCTCAAAGCCGGCGGTGAGGCATCGAGCAAGCTGAAGCGGGCGTTGCAGCATCTGGGCGGAACGCCTGAAGTCGTCCGCCGCGTGGCTGTCGCCACATATGAGGCAGAGATGAACATCGTCATCCATACGCTGCGCGGAGGCGAGATCGTAGCTGAGATACGGCCTGACCGGATTCTCATAACCGCGACTGACGACGGTCCTGGCATTGCCGACATAGATGCGGCACGGCAGCCAGGTTTCAGCACGGCGCCGGATTGGATTCGCGAGTTGGGTTTCGGAGCCGGGATGGGGTTGACCAACATCGAGCGTTGTGCGGACGAGTTCCGTCTGCACTCTGAACCGGGCGTGGGCACACGGCTTCGCGTCGTTATCTACCCAACAAGGAAGGAGCAGCTAGGCCGGGCCTGGCAGGTCGGTGGGCAATGACAGTAGCTGAACTCGCGGAGCGATTGGGCCTGGAAGTGCAAGGCTGGCGCCAGGGGCTGGGGCGCGAAGTGACCGGTGGCTATGCCAGCGACCTGCTCAGTTGTGCTCTGGCGGGCGCTGCCGCTGGTGATGTATGGGTGACGCTTCAGGCGCACCAGAATGTCGTCGCAGTTGCCAGCCTTGTGGATGTTGCCTGTGTAGTTATCACCGAAGGGGCGCGGCCCGATGCTGACACTCTGGCCAAGGCCGAGCGAGAGAGAGTCGTAATCCTGCTCACGCCTGACGATAGCTTCGCCACGATCGCTGGCCTGGCGAGGCTCGGCGTTGAGGCCTGAAAGGGCATGCAGGATCTGGCTATGGACCTTCACGTGCACACGGTGCTCTCAGCCTGTGCCGAGGCTGAGATGCTGCCGCCGCTGATCGTACAGCGAGCGCTGGAGTTGGGGCTGGCCGCGATCGCAGTGACCGACCACAACTCGGCGGAGAACGTCTCTGCCGTACGGTCGGCTGCCTGGGGCAGTTCGCTCGTCGTCTTGCCCGGGATGGAAGTGCAGACACGGGAAGAGGTGCATTTGCTGGCGATCTTCGATGAGGTGGAGCAGGCTCTCTTGCTGCAGGGGGCTGTCTATGCTTCGCTGCCGCAGGAGAGCAACCGGCCTGAGTTTTTTGGTGAGCAGTGGGTCGTCAGTCCGGAAGGCGAGCCGCTACGCCAGAACACGCGCCTCTTGCAGACCTCGACTCACTTCTCAGTGGAGACGGCGATTGAGTTGGTGCACGAGAGGGGTGGTATCTGCCTGGCTGCCCATGTGGACCGGCCGGCCTTCAGCCTGATTGCCAATCTGGGCTTCGTCCCAGCAGGCCTCGCCCTGGATGGGGTGGAACTATCTCGTACTTGCCTGCCGGCAAGGTTCGTCAGCCGCCATCAGGACCTGGCCGGGTTCGGTGTGACCTGCTCAGGGGACGCGCACCGCCTGCAGGAAATGACTGCCAGGACCCACTACATGGTAGAGGCAGCCAGTGTCGCCGAATTGCGGCTCGCACTTGCACAGCGCCATGGGCGTTCGGTTCGTATTCTGGAGCCCAGCGGCTGTGCCTGATCAACTCGATGGTCTAGGAGATGCAATGTCCGCTCAAGAAACGATTGATCTGAGCAAACTCGAGGGCGTGTTTGCCCAGTATGGTGAGGAAAGGGGCGCCCTCATCCCTGTGCTGCAAGCTGCCCAAGACATCTACGGCTACCTGCCCCGCGACGTCTTGGAGGAGATAGCGAGACGCCTGCGTGTGCCTCTCAGTCGCGTCTATGGTGTGGTCACTTTCTACAGCCAGTTCTACCTCAGCAGACGGGGCAAGAACGTCATTCGTTGTTGTGACGGCACGGCCTGCCACGTGAAAGGCATGCCGTCCATCATCCGCGCCATGGAGGAGCGGCTGGGCGTGAAGGCCGGCCAGACGACACCTGATTACAACTTCACGCTAGAGGTTGTCTACTGTCTCGGGTCGTGTGCCCTGGCTCCCGTTGCGATTGTCAACGATCGGGTCGTCGGGCACCTGACTACCGAGAACATGAACAGCATCATAGACCGGCTGGCAAAGGGAGAGAGTGTGGCCTAGCATGCGCGAGCTATCGCTGCATCTGCTGGACATGCTGCAGAACTCCCGTGAGGCGGGTGCCACGGACGTCATAGCGGAGGTGATCGAAGACACCAGGCGAGACGAAATGGTCTTGCGGGTGACGGACAACGGCAGGGGCGTCCCGGTCGAACAACTGCCGCACCTGTTCGACCCGTTCTACACCACGAGAAACACGCGCCATGTCGGCCTGGGGTTGCCCCTGCTGAAGGCAGCCGCTGAACGCGCCGGAGGAACGGCCACCGTGGCTTCGGCCCCGGGCCGCACCACTGTCGAGGCTCGCTTCGTGCACTCGCATCTCGACAGAGCGCCGCTCGGCGATGTGGCTGACACACTATTGGCCATGATGCTGGACGACACGGCGCCGCGGCTACGTTACCGCCATGTCGCTAATGGGAACCGGTTCGAAGTTGATAGTGCTGAGATCCGGCGCTTACTCGACGGCATGCCGATCAGGCAGACCGAGGCGTACGCCTGGCTCCGGTCATACCTGGAGGAGGGCATCCGGACTGTGCGCCAGGGTCTGGCGCCATGACTGACCAGTGAGGTGAAAGACCATGCCTAAGATCGGCTCTCTGGAAGAGTTGAAGGCGCTGCGCGAGAAGGCGGCTAAGGACCTGCAGGTGCGCCTGAGCACCGGGACCCGCATAACCGTGGGTCTGGGCACCTGTGGGATCGCCGCTGGTGCTCGCGAGACGATGCGCGCCATCGTGCAGGAACTGAACAAGCGGGGCATTGATGCGACGGTAAACACAGTCGGCTGCATCGGCATGTGCTACAACGAACCGCTTGTAGATATCGAGCAGGCCGGCAAGCCACGAGTGACATACGGCAAGGTGACGGCTGACCGGGTGCCCCGGATCATCGAGGAACACCTGATTAACGGCCGTGTCGTCGAGGAATGGGTAGTTGGCCGTCTGGAAGTAGGAGGGAACTGATGACCGATGCTTATCGGTCCCAAGTGCTGGTGTGCGGTGGTACGGGCTGCAGATCAGCGAACTCGCTAGCAGTTGCTGAGGCGCTCAAGAGCGAGGTGGAGCGACGCGGCCTCTCCGGAGAAGTGCAGATTATGGAGACGGGTTGCCGCGGCTTCTGCGCTATGGGCCCGGTGATCACCATTTATCCTGAAGGGCATTTCTACTGCCAGGTCAAAGTTGAGGATGTCCCTGAGCTGGTGGAGGAAACGCTGGTCAAAGGGCGCGTGGTGGAGAGACTGGCCTACCACGTGCCGGAGAGCCAGAAAGCCCTACCGAACTACACTGACATCCCTTTCTACCGCAAACAGATGCGCATTGCCCTGCGTAACTGCGGCATCATCAACCCTGAGTCCATAGAGGAGTACATAGCTCGGGACGGTTACCAGGCTCTGGCTAAGGTGCTCAACAGCATGACCCCAGAGCAGGTATCGGAAGAGGTGAAAGCGGCCGGGCTGCGTGGCCGGGGCGGTGCTGGCTTCCCGGCCGGACTCAAGTGGGAGTTCTGCCGTAAGGCGAAGGGGAGCAAGAAGTACGTCATCTGCAATGCAGATGAGGGTGACCCGGGCGCTTTCATGGACCGGTCAATCCTCGAAGGCGATCCGCACGGCGTGATCGAGGGCATGCTGATCGGGGCCTACTCCATTGGCAGCGACGAAGGCTATATCTATTGCCGAGCCGAGTACCCTCTGGCGATCAAGCGCCTGCGCCAGGCTATCGCTCAGGCCGAGGAGTACGGTTTCATCGGGGACAATATCCTCGGCAGCGATTTCAGTTTCCACCTGCATATCAAGGAAGGGGCGGGAGCCTTCGTGTGCGGCGAGGAGACGGCCATGATGGCCTCCATCGAAGGCCGCCGTGGCGAGCCGAGACCGCGCCCGCCCTTCCCGGCTGTCTCCGGGTTGTGGGGCTGCCCCACCAACATCAACAACGTAGAGACGTGGGTGAACGTCGCTCCCATCATCCTGCGCGGCGCTTCCTGGTTCCAGAGCATCGGCACGGAAAAGAGCAAGGGCACTAAGGTGTTCGCACTGACGGGCAAGGTGAATAACACCGGGCTGGTAGAAGTGCCGATGGGGATCACGCTCCGCGACATTATCTTCGACATCGGTGGGGGTATACCACGGGGCAAGAAGTTCAAGGCTGTCCAGACTGGAGGACCGCTCGGAGGGTGCTTACCAGCGTCGCTTCTTGATACGCCTATTGACTACGACTCGCTGGTGGCAGCAGGGGCGGTGATGGGCTCAGGCGGCATGATCGTGCTGGATGAGGACACCTGCATGGTCGAGTTCGCCCGCTACTTTCTCACTTTCGCCTCGGCCGAATCCTGTGGCAAGTGCGTGCCCTGTCGAGTTGGTGGCCAGCGCATGCTGGACATTTTCAAGCGCATAACCACTGGCAATGGCACGATGAAGGATCTGGAGGATCTGCCTGTCATCGCTCAGGGAATGCGCGATGCTTCTCTGTGTGCTCTGGGGCAGCTAACGCCATCGCCCGTG
>Ga0078972_1008708_pt1 | contig 20875 bp, 17 predicted proteins | sample YelNatPaOPGAMG01_FD_67568 | JGI IMG/M metagenome (GOLD analysis project Ga0078972, IMG submission 67568) | Hot spring thermophilic microbial communities from Obsidian Pool, Yellowstone National Park, USA - OP-RAMG-01 (SPADES assembly) (version 2) | ecosystem: Environmental > Aquatic > Thermal...
CCACATTCTTATGCCGATTGTTTTCATCCTCTGCGCCATCGGCTCTTTTGCCATCAGTGGAAGGACTTTTGACATCCTGATCATGCTCATCTTCGGAATCATCGGCTACGGTGTAAGAAAGTTGGACTATGCCGATGCCCCGCTCATCCTGGGCCTGATCCTGGGCGACATGCTCGATGAGAACCTGCGAAGAAGTCTCATGCTCACGACGGGTGCGATCACACCCCTTTTCACTCGTCCCATCTGCATCGTCCTGGTGGCCCTGACGGTTCTCACGATCGTGGCTCGAAACCCCCGTTTCAAAGGCATGATGAGCAAGACCCGTGAGGCTGTTTGGAGGGGCGTGGGTGGGCCGGGAGAAAAGAAGACATAGGAGGCCCTAATGTTTCAAAAATCCTGCTCCGTTATGCAGCGGAGGGGTCGAATCTCGCAAGGAGAAAAGAAAATTGGGAACAGAAACGCGTCGAACCTTTCTTAGCCGATCGGAGATCGAAAAGATCCATGAGGCGAGCCTGGAGGTTTTGGCAGAAGTTGGAGTGATGGTGACCCATCCCGAAATCCGAGGCCTCCTTCTTGAGCATGGAGCCAAGGCGGGTCGCGATCGAAACCTCCTTTTGCCCCGTTCCGTGATCGAATCCTGTCTTAAGAAAGCTCCCTCCGCCGTTCGATTGGCGGACCTCAAGGGAACCCTCACAGAGATCAGACCCGGAAGTCGCCCCCTCTTTTGGGCCGGAAACGCCATGTTCTACTTTCGGAAGGGAGAGCGGCGGGAACTCACCCGGGAGGCTTACAGCGAATTTTGTCGTGTGGCAAATGAGCTTCCGCACCTCCATGCCATCGTGGGAACAAACATCTCCGATTATCCGCCGGAGGCAAAAGACTTCGTCGGGTTTCGGACCATGGCCGAGCACACCCAAAAGCATCTTCGCCCCGTCATCTTCACCCCGAAGGGCGTTCGGGTGATCATCGCGATGGCAGAGGTTCTCCTGGATGGGCAATCCCTTCGGGAACATCCCATCTTCAGCCTCGGTTTTACGGCCGTAAGCCCCCTTCGTTGGTCCGATTCAGCCCTGGAGGTTTTTCGCGTTTCTTCGGGCTACGGCATTCCTTTGATGATCAATTCGGAGGTGATTTGCGGAACGACCGGTCCGGTGACCCTCGCGGGCTCCCTTGTTTTGGCCAACGCCGAGGCCCTGAGCGGAGTGGTGATCGCCGAACTTCTGGAACCTGGAAGACCGGTTGTCTTCAACCTCGGTTTTTCCCACACCTTCGATATGAAGGCGGTCGAAACCCTTACCGGAGCCCCCGAGGGTGGCCTTCTTGGGGCATCGGCGAGCGCCATCGCCCATTTTCACGGCCTTCCCTCCGCTTCCTGGATGAGTACGGAATCAAAGGTCCCCGACGGCCAGGCGGCTTATGAGAAGACCCTCCTCGGTCTTCTTCACGCCCTCGGAGGAGTCAATCTCATCTGGGGCATCGGAAATCTCGAATCGACCATGACCCTCTGTCCCGAGCAGGCGGTCATCGATGACGAGATCGCCGCCGGAATCCTCCGGGCCTGGCAAGGGATCGAGGTCAACGAAGAGACGATGGCGCTTTCGGTCATTAAGGCCCTAACTCAAAAGGCAGACTACCTCTCTCACGAACACACCCTTCGGCATTTTCGCGAGGAATTGATGCTGAGCCGACTCCTCAGCCGCGAGCGCTGGGCCCTGTGGGAAAAGGCAGGAAAAAAGGACCTCTGCGAGAGGGCTCAAGATCGGGTGGAAGAAATTCTGAACCAGCCGCCCTTGGAGCATTTGAGCGGCATCCAGCGCGAAAAACTTCGCCAAATCGAGAAAGACCAACTCTCGGCCTTTTGAAAACTTGACAGACACCTGGTGAAACCTTAAGATGCTTTTATCTTCGTTCATTGGGTGAGGCCTCACCCACCCGGTCCCCCGGAGAGGACGCTCTGGAGGCCTTGTCAAACGGGTCTTCTTGACATCCGTACGGTTTGTCGCAGGCTTCACTAAGTGTGGAGTTGAGCAGAGTTTTCCGAAATGGATCCTTCGCGCTCCCTTAAGGTGTCGCGATAAGGCTTTTCTGGCGCCCTCACCGGAGTCCTTGGTGCAGGGATTCTTGCAACATCAGGCTTTATTTCATTCCTATCCCAAAGGAGGAGGTGTTTTTATGAAGAGAGGGCTATGGGTTTGGTCGATTGTTCTTTTGGCTTCCGTATTTTCTGTGAACTCTCTGATGGCCGCAGAAGGCCCGATCAAGATCGGCATCTATGCGGACTTAAGCGGAGGAACAGCCCAGTGGGGGACGGATGCTGTGAAAGGGTCGAAGCTTCTGGCTAAAGAGATGAACGCGAGCGGAGGCGTTCTGGGACGAAAGATTGATTTGGTTATCTATGATTGCAAGACGAGCCCAACAGAAGGCGTCAAGGCCTATACCCGACTCTCCAATGAGGATCGGGTTTGCGCGGTCTATGGGTCCCTGGTGTCGAATATCGGACTCGCTGTTTCCCCGGTCGCCGAGAAGTTGAAGGTTCCTGTGGTGGCACGGTGCATGGACGAGAGGGTGACAACCCCCGATTTCAAAATGGAAGACCCGGAAAATCCGGGGAGGGTGAACCCCTACTTCTTCTTGATTCAACCGTCGAGCTATCAACAATCCTACATGATCGCTGGGTTCGCCATCGACGAGCTGAAGATGAACACCTTCGCCATGCTCTATACCCCATCCAACTCCTATTCTTACATGCTGGCCAAAGGTTTCGAATATTATGTAAAAAAACGGGGAAAGAAGATGCTCGGTGGCTTTGAGTTTCAGGCAGGGGACATGGACTTCAAAGCCCAGTTGACGAAGATTAAAGCCCTCAATCCGGACGGCCTTTATATCCCGAACTATGTGCCGGAGAACGCCAATGCAGCCAAACAGGCCAGGGAGTTGGGTTTGAAATCGACTTTCCTGGGCAACAACTCTTGGTTTGAGCCGATGGACAAGGTAGCAGGGGCTGCAGCAGATGGTGCCTACTTTCCGCTCAACATCTCACGGGACGATCCGAGCCTTCAGGGTTTTATCGAGAAATACAAAAAGGAGTACAATGAACTGCCCCGCCTCCATTCGTTTTCGGGATGGGACGATCTTGGGTTCATCCTTCACGCGATCCAGAAAGCCCAATCCACAGATCCTCAGAAGGTTCGAGACGCCATGGCCACCACCACAAAGTTCGAAGGCCTCATTGGCACGATTAATATTGATCCCAAGTCCCATCGCCCAGTCGGGCTGAAGATGTCTATTCTTAAATTTGAGGGAGATAAGATCAAGACCGTCCGGCTCAAATACTACCCCAAAGATCTGTGAAATCTTACGGTGGATATCCGAGCATTCCCGCTTGTCATCGCACCCTCACCTTCTCCCAGCGGGAGGAGAAGGTGAGGGTGCGGTGAAATTCGAAGAGTGAGGTGGAGGCCTTTCCTCTGCCTCGCTCCGGGCTTACAGGGTTACGAATCTTTCGAACGAGGGCCTTCCCCTTTTCTGGGGAACCCGTTACGTTCCTTGTGACGCGATTCTCCCATGGAAACCAGCACCATCCTTCAGCAGCTCTTCAACGGTATCTCCTTGGGCGGGGTCTACGCCCTTGAGGCCGTCGGTTTTGGGTTGATCTTCAATATTCTCAAATTTTCGAACTTCTCCCACAGCGGTCTCGTAGCGATCTGTGCCTATTTCGGCTTCTTTCTCACCCGGTACGTCTGGGCAAACTTCGTCTCAACGCTTCTTCTGACGACTCTTTTCGGAGGGGTTGCGGGAGTGATCATCGAGAAGCTCATCTTTCGGCCCATTCGCCTGAAAGGAGCCCCTCAGACCCTATTCTTGGTCAATTCCATCACAGCGGCCATGCTCGTCCAGCAGTTCTTTGCGGCGACCCTGGGCGACGACTACTATCCCTATCCCCCTTTCATGAAACAGACAAGCATCCAGCTCGCTGGCATCGCCGTTTCGAAAAGCTATATGATGATGCTCGGTATCACGGCTTTCGTCTTGTTGCTTCTGATCTACGTGTTACGACGGACGAAGATCGGCATCGCCTTGAGGGCTGCCTCGACCGATATCCGTACTCCGAGCCTGATGGGCATCAACGTAGACCGTATCATTTCCGCCGCTTTCTTTATTGCAGGTGTATTAGGCGGAATCACGGGATATCTGCTCGGGATGACCTACTCGGTGGACCCGTTTATCGGTAGCATGATTCTTAAGGGCATCATCGCTGCCATCATCGGAGGGATGGGAAGTTTAGGGGGTGGGGTGGCGGCGGGAATCCTGTTGGGAGGAGTGGAAAGCTTTCTCATCGCTGAAATCGGATCCTCTCTCACCCAGATCGTCATCTACACCGGGATCTTTGTTCTCTTGTTGATCCGGCCGGAGGGGATCGCAGGAAAAAGATACATTATCAAGGCGTGAACCCGAGGGTGAAGTCGAATCGGTCACGTCCAGAAACGCACCTCTAAGGGTATAGGGAAGACGAAGGAGAGTTCGGGGGATTTGATGCTCCAAAGGGTAGGAGCCTCCGAGCTCTCGTAACGTTCCGATTTTAGGCGACGTATCGAGAGACCGTTCGGAGAAGAGATGACCTTTTACGTCAAGGTTTTGGAGATTGCGTGCCTCTTTACCATCTTGGTCCTTGGAGCCTACCTGATGACAGGTCTGACAGGGCTTTTCTCCCTCGGGCAAGGAGGTTTCGTCTCTATCGGAGCTTACACGGCCGCAATCGCCTACCTCCACCTCCACATCCCTTTTCCCATTGCCATCTTGATGGCGGTGTTGATGGGGGCCCTCATCGGGTTTCTCATCGGGATCCCCACGCTTCGGCTTCACCGAGACTATTTTCTTCTCGTGACGTTCGGTTTCGGCGAGATGGTTCGAGCAGCCCTTCTTCATCTCGCCCAGCTTACAGGAGGGGCTCTCGGCATCGCGGGCATTCCTCAGCTGGTTGGCCTTCCGATGATCCTGATTTCGATTGTCCTGATCACCCTCTTCATCGCCAACCTGAAACGGTCTCGGTTTGGAAGGAACTGCATCGCGATCCGGGACGACGAGCTCGCGGCCTCTCTCATGGGAATTCATGTCTATGGCCATAAGATGAAGGTCTTCGTCTTGAGTTCGGCGATCACCTCCTACGGAGGAGCCCTCTATGCCTTCTTGATCATGTTCATTGAACCGAATCTCTTCAACTGGCTCGAATCGGCAAAACTGATAATCATCACCTTCGTGGGCGGAGTGAACAGCATTACCGGTGCCATCGCCACCTCGATTATCTACTACTCCTTCGGTGAGTTCTTCCGCTTTGTCGATGTTTGGAGAGATGTTCTGCTGGCCCTTGCCGTTCTCTTTGTCACCCTGTTTCGACCGAAGGGGCTTTTCGGAGGCTGGGAATTCTCCTTGTCCCGGCTCTTCTCCAAGAGAGAAGAGAGGTGAGGTCGTGGACGTCCTGAGCATCCAAGGGATGAGCAAGAATTTCGGCGGAGTGTCTGCCGTTTCCGATTTTTCGATGATCCAAAAAGAGCGCGAGATCACCGGTATCATCGGCCCGAATGGGGCGGGTAAGACCACGGTTTTTAACCTTGTCACCGGAGTCTACCCCCTCGATTCAGGAAGAATCTTCTTCTATGGGAAAGAGATCACAGGGTGGCCGTGCCATCGGATTACGGCCCTCGGCATCACACGAACCTTTCAGAATATCCGCCTTTTTCGAAATCTGAACGTCCTGGACAACCTCCGGGTTGCCTATGGCGTGAAGACCCGATACACTTTATGGGAAGAGATGATCCGATACCCCAGAGTAACGAGGCAGGAGCGTGAGGCTGAGGCCCTTGCGAAGGAGTACCTCCGCTATCTCGGGCTTGAGGGCTACTCCCAGGCCTTTCCCTATAACCTCCCCTATGGGCTTCAGAGGCGCCTGGAGCTGGCACGGGCTCTGATGGCCCATCCGAGACTCCTTCTTCTCGATGAACCCGGAGCGGGTCTTAATCCCAGGGAGATACGCGAGCTGATGGAGACCCTGTTGAAGATCCAGGAGGAGAAACGAATCTCCATGATCATCGTCGAGCACCACATGGAACTGGTGATGAACATCTGCAAGACGATCCACGTCCTGAACTTCGGCAAGAAGATCGCCGAAGGAACACCCGAAGAGATTCAGCGGAACCAACAGGTTCTTCAGGCCTATTTAGGAGACCAGATCTGATCCCTGCGGGCTCGAAACTCATCGCGGCGTGTCCACCCCCCTGGTGCAATACGAAGCCCCGGAGAGGACGCCCTAAAGGCCTTGCCAAGCGAATCTTGTTGACATCTGTAAGATTGTCCGAGGCTTCACTAAGAGTGGATCTCCGGAGAGTTCGCCAAAGCGGGTATTTCGCTCCCTCAAGGTACAGCGATAGGGCCTCTCTGGAGCCCTCACGGGGGCCCCTTCGGGCAGGAATTTTAGCACTATCAGGGTATGTTTTTGCCTTGAAGATTCTTGATCGGAAGGATGAGGGATGATTGAAGTTCGTCACCTGATCGTTCGCTATGGCGGCGTGACAGCCCTTGACGATGTCTCACTCTCGATCCCCGATGGAAAGATCGTGAGCATCGTGGGGGCCAATGGCGCCGGTAAATCAACCACCATCAACGCTGTCAGTGGAATGGTGTCTCCTGCCGGAGGGGAAATCCTTCTCGATGGGGAGAGCCTTCGAATCCCTCCTCACCAGATCGTGATGCGCGGAATCGTTCAGGTTCCTGAGGGCCGAAAGGTCTTTTCTTCCATCACCGTCAGGGAAAACCTCATCCTGGGAGGGTATATGATCCGGGACAAGAAGAAGTTGGACCGAAATATGAAAAAGGTCTTTGATCAGTTCCCCGTTCTCCAGGCGAGACAGGATCAACCGGGCGGTACCCTCTCCGGAGGGGAACAGCAGATGCTGGCCATTGCACGGGCCTTGATGTCTGAGCCCAGGGTTCTCCTTCTTGACGAGCCCTCCCTCGGACTTGCCCCCATGTTGGTCTTGGCCATCTTCAAGATGATCGAGGATCTCCATGGCCAGGGTCTTACGATCCTCCTTGTCGAACAGAACGCTCAGAAAGCCCTTTCCATAGCCAACTACGCCTATGTGCTCGAGACGGGCAGAAAGGTTGCGGAGGGCGAGGGGAGTAAGATCGCAGAGGATCCCATTGTCAAGAAAGCCTATCTCGGGATTGAGGAGTAATAATAAATAGAGGAGCAAGCCATGCTCACCCCTACAGAGCTGGAGCGGATTGACAGAGCTGCGAAGGATCTTCTTCAAGACCCAGGCGTGCGGATCGATGATGATGAGGTCCGTTCTAAGCTTCTCTCCTGCGGCGCCAAGGCCGGGATTGAAGCCGGGGTCATCCGCTTTCCGGAAGAGATGGTGACGGAGTATCTCTCCCTCGCTCCGGAAAGCTTCCCTCTAGCGGATCGGGCTGGACGAAAGAAGAAGATAACCCCGCAAGGGGAGTCCATTTTTTGGACAGGAGCAGCGCTCTTTTATCTCGATTCGAAGGGTTTTCGATGGATTGAGCGCAAGGACCTCGCCGAGTTTGCCCGGGTCGTCGAAAGCTTACCTGAGGTGGAGGGCATCGTTGGAACGAGCACGGAGGATACCCCTCCAATCCACAGGGATTTCGTGGGTTTAAGGATCATGGCCGCGAATACCCGAAAGCACCTTCGAGCCCTCTCTTTCACACCTCGGGGTGGGGAGGCCATGGTCGAGATGGCAAGAGTCCTCTCTGGCCGAAAAAGCCTTCGGGAGAATCCAATTTTTAGCGTTGGTTTCACCGCTCACGGCCCTCTTCGATGGACGTCCCTCGCTCTGGGAGTGTTCAAGGCGACTGCTGGTCATGGCATTCCATGCACCGTGAACGGCGAGCCCATGGCCGGTGCTTCCTCGCCAGTAACCCTGGCAGGAACGGTCGCCGTGGGAACAGCGGAGATCTTAAGTGGCATCATTATCAATCAAGTTCTTGAACCTGGAAGACCCTGTTTCTTCAACCTTGGCTTCGCCCACGTCATGGATATGAAATCGGGTTTTGCCGTGACCGGAGGGCCGGAGAATGCCCTGCTTGCTGTCGTCGGTGCTGAGCTTGGGAGATACTACCGAATTCCCTCTGTCTCGTGGATGTGCTCCGATTCCCTCGCGTATGATGCTCAAAACGCCCTCGAGAAGGCTCTGGCAGCCCTGACCCATGCCCAGGCCCGGGTAAGCGTAATATGGGGAGTTGGTTCCACGGAGTCGGAAAAGACCCTCTCTCCTGTCCAGGCGGTGATTGACGCGGAAATCATCGCCATGGTTCGTAAGTATCTGACCGGTTTTCCTGTTAACGAAGACACGCTGGCGCTCCACGAGATCAGAAGGGTTGGCATCTGCGGTCAGTTTTTAAGCTCTGACCATACCCTTTCTCACTTTCGAGGCGCTTTCTTTGAGCCGAGAGTGCTAGTGCGTGTACAGCGCTCGAGGGCCTCGGAGCACGAAACCTTGGTGCGACGAGCCGAGGAAACGGTGGAGCGTATCCTGCAAAAGGACTTGGAACCGATCCTCGAGGAAGACGTAGAGCGAGAGCTCCTGCGGATCGAGGCCCGATACGCAACCCTGGATTGAGGCCCCCTCGCCTCCTGCAGGATTTACCTTAATGTTGCGATAAATCTTGCTCAAGGGCTCCGGTGAGGGCGCCAGAGAGGGTTGTCGCGGCACCCTAAGGAGGTTCCGTACCAAGTTCCGTTACCTCTGCTGGACTTCAGTCTTGGCGGAGTCTGCGATAACCGCTCACGTTTCGACAAAACCCGTTTGACAAGGCCTCTGAGGTGTCCTCTCGGGGGCTCCGTGATGCAACGGACGGATTTATTGCAATATTACGGGCAAGCGCCCAGAATCATAGAAACGGAATGGAGGAAAACGACGATGACCGAGGACCTCTTTTCATTTCCGGTAAGAATCGGCGACATTCTGCTGCGAAATCCTTTCATCGTGGCCTCAGGCCCGACCGTCAAGAGAGTCGATCAACTGGAACAGGCGGAGCGGGAGGGGTGGGCCGCTGCCTCTATCAAACAGACTTTTAACCCATCGCCTTACCTCAACTACGAGCCTCGCTACCGCTGGCTGAAAAAAGAAAAGCTTCACGTCTTCACCGCGGAATATCGTCTCAGCATGGAGCAAGGTTTACGGCTGGTGGAGGAGGGAAGGAAAAAATGTCGGGATCTTGTGATCATTGCCAACTATTCCTCGGTGGGCCCGGATCTCGAAAGTTGGCTGGATGCGGCAAGACGTTTTGAGTCGGCCGGAGCGCAGATGCTGGAGCTCAATTTCTGTTGCCCCAACATGTCGTTCAATGTCGATATCTCTGCTGGCGAAGAGAGAGAAGGGCGTCCCTCATCAGGAGCCAGTATGGGCCAGGACGAAAAATCCGTCCGGCTGGTGGTCGAGAAAACGCGTGAGGTGACCTCCCTTCCGATCATCGCGAAGATCACACCTGAAGGAGGGAGGATCGCCGAGGTTTCGGAAGCCGCCTACGAGGCAGGGGCTGACGCGGTCTGTAGCGTGGCCAATCGCCTTGGCATCCCACCGATCGATGTTTGGAACTATCGAAAGCCCATTTATAACCTCCAGGGAGAGAACACCATGGCTTGTCTCTCCGGCCCTTGGATTAAGCCGCTGGCACTTCGAGACGTCTTTGAGATTCGCAAGAGGGTCGGCCCTTCCCGTTCGATCATCGGTACTGGAGGAATTTCCTCCTGGGAGGATGCGGTCCAGATGATCCTATGCGGGGCCGATGGTATCGGTATCTGTACAGAGACCATGCTCTCAGGATTCGGCTTTCTTCGAAAATGGATCAAATCCCTGAAAGATTACGCGCAAAAAATGGGGTTCGAGAAGGTCGAAGATTTCCGGGATCTCTTGATCCAAGAGATCAAGCCTGCCTCGGACCTGACGATTTGGGCAGGCTACGCCCAGGTGGATACAAAAGCGTGCTCCTCTTGCGGCCTCTGTGTTGAGATTGGGCATTGCAACGCAATCATCATGACCGAAGAAGCCGCCCAGATTGATCCAGCATTGTGCCAGGGTTGCTCGACTTGCATCGATCTCTGCCCCAAGGGAGCAATTCGGATGGTCGAGAAGAAATAGGCTTCTTTTCCACCTCCAACTCCCTTCAGCCCGACGGGAAAGTTCGATCTCTCCCCAGCTTCTGAGGCATTGCCCCAGCCCTTGATTTGTACTTGACAAGGGAGGAAGGGAGGCTTTAAGATGTCCATACCTATTGAACTCGAGGGGTTTGGGAGCGTTGGAGAAAGGACCATGAAGACGGCGATCTGTAACGAGCTCTTTCAGGGATGGCCCATTGAAAAGGTCTTCCAATACGCAGCGGAACTGGGATACGACGGGGTTGAAATCGCTCCCTATACCCTGGCCGATTCCGTGACAGAGATCTCCCAAAAGCGGCGAAAGGAGATCCGCCTCGCCGCGGAACGAAACGGGATCGAAATCGTGGGCCTTCACTGGCTTCTCGTCAAGCCCGAGGGCCTCTACATCAACCATCCCGATGAGATCATCCGGATACGAACCCAGGAGTACATCGAAGCCCTCATCCACTTTTGTGCGGACATCGGCGGAAGACTTCTTCTTCACGGCTCTCCCCATCAAAGAACCGTAAAGGAGGGCTGGGATTTTGAGGCCTCGTGGAACTACGCCCGGGAGACCTTTGAGGTCGTGATGAAAGTGGCCCACAAGCGAAACGTCCTCTACTGTATCGAGCCCTTGACGCGGAGCAATACGAACTTTGTGAACACCGTGGAAGAAGCCCTTCGTCTGGTGAAAGAGGTGAACCATCCGAATTTCAAGATGATGTTCGACTGTCGAAGCGCATCGGCTCAAGAGGCTTCCCTGAAGGAGGCGCTTTATCGGGCTTTGAAATCGGGTCAACTCCGCCATGTCCACGTCAACGATGCCAATGGCCGAGGGCCCGGGTTCGGGCAGACGCGTTTTGCTCCGATCCTTCGGACCCTTCTCGACAACGACTATAGGGGTTTTGTCTCTGTGGAGGTCTTTCAGTTCGATCCCGATCCCCAAACCATTGCAAGCCGAAGCATCGGCTACCTGAAAGGGATCCTCGAAGGATTAGGGGAAAAGGATGAGGAGGGGTGATAAGGGAAAGGAGGGACGATCATGACCGAACTTTCGCAAGGGAGGGTAGATCAGATCGTTTTCGAGGCGGAACCTGAGGCCTTGTCCGAAGGAGGAAAGAGGCCCATCTCGGACGATCATGTCGCCCACATCGTCCAGCTCGTCCGCTGGGGCCAAACCGCCTTGGCTGCGGATCATTTGCTCTTTCCTGAGATCAATCCGACCCTCGTTTCGACTGTCTCGGGCGTGATCCGACAACTGAATATCCTCTTTCACTTGGCCTGTCCGAAGGAGAACGATCGGGAGGAGAGGCTTCGTGAAAAGGTCAAGGCGAGACAGCAGGCCTATGAAGTCCTCATCGAGATGGTCCTGAACTTTTACGGCCTCGAGAGCCGTTGGCTCGACGAGGAAAAGAAGGGAAAATCCCTTCAGTATATCCTGAACGCCTTGGCAGAATGGGAGAACCTTGAGCGTCAGGAGGGACCGATCTCGGTTGCTTCGGCAGTGGTTCGCAATTGGCTTGCCCGCATGAAGCGTGTCCAGAAAGGCCAGAGCATGGTGGGAAAGACAGCCCTTCGGATCGAGGGTAGCTTCGATTTCGAGAAGAACGGGGTGGTCGATTTCCTGAAAAAGGCCGAGCGGGAGATCAAGGAAAACATCTATTATCGAATGGTGAAAGAAGGAAAATGCCGATTCGGCAACGACTATGCCCTGGGGCTTCGGTGGTTGAGACATCTCGGGTTTGAACAGGTTTCAACGAACCCGGTCCTTGCCGCCAAGGCCTATCAAGACGAACCGGGTCTTCTGAGGACATTCCGTAAAGAGGTCCAGAAGCATCCTCGCTACGCCCAGTGGTCACGGGATCCCGCCTCCCATGGCGAGGAGATCACCCTCTTTGCCACCCTCCTTGCCCTATGGGACAACCTTCACGTCTTTCGTCCCATCTTCTACAACCTTCGGGAGACCTCGGGTGGGGGCGTCGTGAGCTTTCAGCTTAACCCCAACATCGCCCATCTCGTGGAAGAAAGCGTTCGGGATGTCTTCGAGGCCTTTCGCCTCGCCTCCGAAAACCTTCTCCTTTACGATCAATTCCTCCTTGCGGGCTATCGAATCGAAGGAGAAAAGGGAAGGCCCAACATGGTGATCAAGGTGGCTGCAACAAGCCCTGCGGCCCGAACGATCACCCGAAGGATCAATGCCTTGGGTTTCGGTTCCAATATCACGGTCGATTACACGGTCAGCCAGGAGGCAACGCTGCTCCTTGACGAGATGGAGGGCATGGCCTGTGCGTTGAAAAAAGGGATACGACCCACGCAGCTTTACATGACCAACATGGGAGGCCGTCTTGAAAGCCACCTGAGGGAGGTGAAGCTCGAGGAGTTTTTCGGCCAGTTGAGAGATGCGGTCGGCGAAGAGAAAGCCCTCGAACGGATCGATCAGCTTTCGCGGGTCAACGGGACGGAAGAAAGAGTGGCCAAGGCGGCGGGCTATGAAGAGAAGGTCCTTGCTGCGACGCGATTTGCCCACGGTCAGAAGACGATCGATGAGGCCATTTGCGAGGCCCTCAAGGACGTCGTTTCAAAGAAGACCCTTCAGGATTGGGAGTCGGCCATCGGCCATTCGGGTACCCTCGTGGCAAGAAGGGTTTGGGGAATCTTCTTCTCGGAGAAGAACCGAGAGCGTTGGATGACATATCTGATAAAACAGAAAGGGCTCGCGGCCGATGAGGCCAAGCTCATCCTGGAGCGGGTCCACTATCTCCCCGCATCGAAGCGAAAGCCCTTCGACACCTTCTGGACATTGGCTTCCCGGAACCTGGTTCATACCGAATTTCCAGACCACCAGGAGAACGTGAGGCGGATGGCTGAGGGAACGCAGTTTAACCTGAAGGCCTACGAAGAATCGATCACCCAAACCTTCTCCTCCGAGATCTTGGAGAGGCTCTACCAGATAGAGGATTTCCGCAAGGCTTACGAAATCAATCCGGAGCTCGCCGGAATATTCAAGGAGGTCGGTATCGCCGAGGAGTTCGGTCTCGAAGGCCTCAAGGACACAGAGTGGTCAGAATTTGGGCCGGTCCGAAAGACCCTCTCCGAGTTCAAGAACGCCTACGACACATTTCAGGCCGAGATGGTCCAGGAGATGAAAAAGATCGTCACGACCGCCTAAACAGAGGGTTGCCCCGTGACGAGGCGCTTAAAAAGGCGATTTTTTGCTGCGATCCGTGGCCTTGACAACCACAATATCTTGTTTTAGATTCTCCCAGTAGCACCATATATCGTCATCCAATAGGTCTCGCAAGGAACCACCTCAACGTCAAGCGAGTGCGTCAAACGGTTACCGCTCAGGCGCCTTAAAAGAGGACCCGAAAGGGCTCTTCTGGATCGAGAGGGGTCGAGCAAGAACGAGCCCTTCAGGGCAAAATCGGTGAAGAAGTTGGGACGAAGTCTCTTAAGCAAGGCCACATCATAAGAAAAGGAGCAACGATGTCAACGGTGATTGAGATGAACGGAGGTCGACCGATGCCTCGTGACGAGGCGGAAACAACGGATATGGCCCTTTTCGTCCGGAGTTCCGACGAGTCCATGGCCGACTGGGATCGACAAAGGATCGTCGATGCCCTCGTTCGCGAGACCTATGTCGACTTGGACACGGCGAGGGAGATTGCCCGCGAGGTCGAGGAGCTGGTCACGACCTCCAAGATCAGAATGGTGACAGCTCCTCTTATCCGCGAGCTGGTCGATGCCAAGCTGATCGAGAGGGGACTGGAGCAGGCCCGAAGGATGCACACGCGCCTCGGTATGCCGCTTTACGATGTGGACCAGTTGATCCTCCATCCCAACAAGGAAAATGCGAACGTGCCTCATGGCCCGGAGGCGACCAATTTGACCCTCGCCGAAAGGATCAAGAAAGAGTACGCCCTCTTGAGCGTCTTTTCTGGCGACATCGCCGATGCCCACATGAGGGGCGATCTTCACCTCCACGACCTCGGCTTCGTCGATCGGCCTTACTGTAGCGGCCAATCCCTGGAGTTTATCAAACGCTTCGGCCTGAGCCTTCCCAACTCCATCGCCATGGCTAAACCGGCCAAGCATCCAGAGGTTCTTTTGGCCCACATGGTGAAGTTCGCTGCAGCCCTCCAGACCCACTTCGCCGGAGCCATCGGCTGGGATGCGGTCAACCTCTTCTTTGCTCCCTATCTCGTGGGCATGTCGGATCGGGATCTCGAACAGCTCGCCCAGATGATGGTCTTCGAGTTCTCTCAGCAGGCCGTGGCAAGGGGTGGACAGGCCATCTTCACCGACCTGAATCTCTACTGGGAGGTCCCCAAGCACTTCGAAGACGTGGAAGCGATCGGCCCGGGGGGTGAGCTCACGGGCAGGACCTACAGCGAATACAGCGAAGAGGCCCAGCGCTTTGCGTGGGCTCTCTTCAATGTCTACCTCGACGGCGACGGCTCGGGACGGCCATTCTTCTTTCCGAAACCCCTTGTCCACATCACGGAGAAGTTCTTCCGGACCCCGGGCCACCAGGATTTCCTCCACCATATCTGCGAGGTCGCATCCGAGAAGGGGAACACCTACTTCGTGTTCGATCGAGGCGAGACCGCGAAGATTTCTGAATGTTGCCGCCTCAGCTTCAAACTTCAAGAAACGGACCTTGCCGACGCGCGGCAGCCTTGGAGGATGCGATATTGCGCCCTTCAAAATGTGTCCCTCAATCTCCCACGCATCGCCTATTTGGCCAAGGGAGATGACACGCGTCTTTTCTCGAAGATCACGGAATTTGTCGAAATGGCGGTTCAAGCCCATCTTGAAAAGAAGCTCTTTATCGAAAGGCTGCTCTCGCTGGGCGAAAAAGGTCCCCTTTCCCTTCTGGCCATGAACCGGGACGGCTCGCCCTATCTCCGGATGAACCGTGCCAGTTACCTCATCGGCATGGTGGGCCTCAACGAGCTCGTCCAGATCCATACGGGACAGGAGATGCACCAGTCGAAGCAGGCCTTCAAGTTTGGCCTGAAGGTCATTGCCCACATGAAGCTTTTGGTCGAGAAACTCAGCGCCCGTCACCGGATGCATTTTGTTCTCGAACAAACCCCGGCCGAATCGACGGCCTATCGGTTTGCCAAGCTCGACCTCAGGTATCACTCCCCCAAGTCCGGTCATATCGTGAAAGGCGACATCTCCCGGGGTGAGGTTTACTACACGAACTCCACCCACCTCAACATCGCAGCTCGCCTCAACCCCATCGAACGGGTGAGACAGGAGGGCCTTTTTCATCCCCTGATCGAGGCCGGAGCCCTCACCCATGTCTGGCTGGGAGAGGCCAGGCCCTCCAAGGCGTCTCTGGCCAACTTTGTGGTGAAGACCTTTCAGCTCACCCAGAACGACCAGATCGCCTTTTCTCCCGAGTTCACGACCTGCAATGCCTGCAACCGAACGAGCCGGGGGCTTCAAAACGTCTGTGTTTACTGCGGGTCGGAGGATGTGGATGGCATCACGCGGATTACCGGGTATTTCACCAAGATCTCGAGCTGGAACAAGGGTAAGATCGGAGAGCTTCGAAACCGCTATCGAAACCAAGGCTTCTTCGAGGAAAAAGAAAGCGAGCCGGCTTCAGGTGGGCCGGACCAGGGAATCCTTAAACTGGCATAACTTCGATGCTCGTAAGGGACCCTGGACTGGAAGCCTTGAAAATCTTTTGGCTTGCTCGGAAGAGGGGATGAAACGACAAGGGAGAAACCCTTGCCCTATGAAGCCCTATGGATGGAAGTCGAAACGTTCTGAGGGATTTGATTTCGCGAAGTCAAGGCATATCGTGCCTTGACTGTTGGAACATGAGGAGAGCCGATGGGATCCGTTAAGATCTTTACGAAAGCCAAATGCCCGAAATGCCCCGAGGCCAAAGCGATCGCCATGGCATTGAAAAAAGAAGGCGTACGGGTATTGCAATACGACTTGGACACGGTTGAAGGCCTTGCCGAGGCCTCTTTTTACAGCGTTCTTTCCACGCCTTCACTCATCGTCGAGGACGAGGAGGAGAAGGAGATGGCCAGTTGGAGAGGAAGGGTGCCCACCCTTCAGGAAGTGAAAGCCTATCTTGTCGGGAAAGGGCTCTGATGGCCCCTCAGCTCCCCCTCACCCAGGGATGAATAGGGGATGAGCCGTGAGGATCGAGATCAAAGGATTCCTGGAGCTTTCCTTCTCAGATTGGCCTGGGAAACTCTGTTCCGTGGTCTTTTTGCCCCGCTGTAACTTTCGGTGTCCCTACTGCCACAACCATCCTCTCGTTCTTCATCCGGAACGCTATGCCTCGATCCCTCTTGGAGAGATCTTAAGGCGTCTTCGCTCCTTTCGAGGATGGATTGATGGGGTCTGTGTTACAGGGGGTGAGCCGACGCTCCACCCAGACCTGCCCGATCTCATTCAAAGGATCAAACGGCAGGATTTGCGGGTGAAGCTCGACACGAACGGAACGAACCCCGAGATGCTCGAACGCCTCATCGAGGAGGGATTGATCGATGCCGTTTCGATGGATGTGAAGGCCCCCCTCGACGGATTTCACTATCGGAGGGCCGCGGGGACGAGGGTTGAACTCGATTCGATCCTGAAATCGATCCAAATCCTCAAGGAAGGCAACGTGGAGTATCAGTTCCGGGTTACGGTTGTCCCGGGGCTTCACGGAGAGGAAGAGGTTCGAGCAATCGGTCTTGCGCTGAAGGCAGGCCAAAGAGTGGTTCTTCAGAACTTCAATCCTGAAAACCCTCTGGATGAATCCCTCAAAACCGTGACGCCCTTTGAAACAGGCCTTCTCCGGAGCTTGGAACGAGAGATCCAAGCCATGACCTGACTCCTCTTTGCAAAGGGACAACAAGACATCGAATCGGGGTATGAGTTGAAAACGATCTTGGTCTCGGCCGCTGTCATCATCGAAGGAGGAAAGGTCCTCGTCACCCAGAGAGAGGAAGGAGACTCTCATGGCTTGTTCTGGGAATTTCCTGGAGGAAAGATCGAAGACGGAGAAGATCCGAGGCGCGCCTTACAAAGAGAGCTCCGGGAGGAATTGGGAATCGAAGTCAAAGTAGAAAAGATTTGGGACGTTGTTTTTCATGTCTACCCCGAATATCCTGTTCTTCTTCTGTTCTATCTCTGCCGGATTGAAAAAGGGGTTCCGAGGCCGATCGGGTGTCGGGCCCTCCGCTGGGTTGATGGACGCGAGCTTCCGGAGATTCCCCTCCTTCCTGCCGATGTCCCCTTGATCGAGGGGCTAAGAGAAAAGCTCGACGCCCCCTAACAGGAGGTGGTCTTCGTCATGGAGAAAGATCGAACGGAAAGATATGCGGAGAGCCTCCAACGGATGATCCGAAACGACTACCAATACCTTAAAGAGACGATCCCCGATTTTCAGGAGCTTTGTCGCCTCGTCACACCAGAAAAAAACGTGCCCTCCAAGCTTGTGAGCGATATCCGGGAGATGTACAAGGAGCTCCGAAACCGACTGGCCGAAATCAACGGGGTGAAGCAGCTTCTTCAAGGGAAATATCATGCTTACTACCGCCGGGATCCTCTCCTTGACAAAGAGGTGATGGAATTTGGGTTCATCCTGAAGAATACCTACACGCGCTTCGAATCGGTGATGCTCCAGAAGCAGAAACAGGAATGGAGAAAGAGCAAAGAGAAGGAGCAGGAGCAGGCCCAGACCGGTAAAGATCAGGGAGGGCCTGGAAAGTGGTTTCGATCTTCCGAAAACCAGATGGGCTTATGGAAGGCCCTTCGCCTTCTGAAGGAGCTCGACTATGAGGCTCGATCCGAAGAGATGGGTCCTGAGCGACGGCTGACCGGAGAGAGCGGGCCGAGAAGCCTCACCCTCTTTGTGCTCGCAGGCGAGGTGGAATCCCTCGATCGGTTCCAAACAACCGTACGGTTCCGGGAACATGATCTCCTGGAACGTTATGGCCCCCATGAACTTCGGGGTCTTCTTGTTCACCTACGAGCCATCTCTCCATCGCAGCTCCAAAAGGTCTTCGAGCGTCTTCTCGAAGAGAGAGGGAAAGCTCTGTTGAAGTGTCTTCTCTTGCCCATCCAGAGCGAAAAGGAGATGGATCAGGACCTAAACGGTCTGGTTCTGGCCACGCTCCCAAAAATCGCAGAGGGAGAGGTCCGAATCGTCTTGGTTTCGTCATGGAGCAAGGTCGGCTCTTTTGGCCCGGACAGCGCTTAAAACCTGTTCGGTATTTTTATCCAGAACATGGCGGTAGAGAAAGACGATGGCATTTAGAGCCTGATTCTGGGCCGAAGGGGAGACTTTCTTCTCCACCGCGAGCTCGCTCAGAAAATCCTGCAAATCTCTCCCTTCAAGTTGATGGGGGGTCTTGCCATTCACAAAGTTCCCGAAATTTCTTAACCAGAGAAGGTAGGTTTTTTCAGTGCTGAGGGATCTCTGCCGAAGCCTCAAAGCCTCGCGCATCTTCTCTTCAAGGGACCGCCAACTCTCTTTATCGGGACATAGGTCTCCCGTCTTTGGCAACGAAGTTCGTGAAAGAAAATAATCGTATAATCTTAAAGCCGTATCCACCTGATTGGCCTGCCGATCTTCGTATATCTTTCCCATATCCGATAGGAACTGCTTTTTCTGATCGCTGTTCAATCTGGTCGAAGGGGGTTGATTTAACAAATGATAACAATCTGAAACCCCCTTCAAATAGTAGGGAATGTATTGGGGCCTCAAGCTTCCCTTCTTGTTCAAAAAGGTTTCAAAGCTTCTCAGCATAGCCATCTCCAAACTTAAGTTAATTCCGCATAACAACACCTTTAAAAAATATGTTGACTTTTTCTTTCTACCGGTATAGGATTTGGTCGTAAATAGAATAAAAAACATAGGGACACTTTCCATATTTCTTTGACAAATTGGAAAATTTCCGATAAACTAATTCCATGCCGAGAATCGCAAGAGTATGCGCAGCGGGATATCCCCACCACATCACCCAGAGGGGAAACAATAAAGAGAGAGCCTTTTTCGATGACGAAGACAGACGGTTTTATCTTGATCTCCTTCACCGGTACAAAGAAAAATATGAAATGAAGATACTGGCCTATTGTCTAATGGGAAATCACGTTCATGTCCTTGTGGTGCCTGAAAAGGAAACATCCTTGGCCAGGGGTATAGGAGGGACAAATCTCCTTTATACCCAATATATCAATCGCAAATATAACAGAAGCGGGAGGCTATGGCAGAACAGGTTTTTCTCATCGATAGTGGAGGAAGAACCTTATTTATGGGCAGTAATGAGGTACATAGAGAAGAATCCGGTAAGGGCAAATATGGTAAAAAGGGCAGAAGACTATGAGTGGTCGAGTGCAAGGGCTCATATATTAGGTATTAAAGATGATCTCCTTTCGGATGAGAACAGGTTTAATGAGAGAGAAATCAAATCATACAGGGAATTTTTGTGTGAAGATGATAAGGAGATAAATGGAGCCATAAGGCGTGCTACCTCAACTGGGAGACCTCTTGGCAGCGAGGGGTTCATAAAGAAATTGGAGAGGATCTTGGGTCGAGATATCTTTCCGAAGAAGGGCGGTAGGCCAAAGAAGAAGGGTAAGGCATAATATGGGAAGTGTCCCAATGTTTTTTCCGAGAGGGAAAGACATGAAAGACAATAAGAAAAGTCCTATCGAGTTACGTCCTGAGTATGAGTTTGATTATTCAAGAGCCGTTCGAGGGAAGTATTAGGGGAAGCCGCCTGATTAAGGGTCTAACGTGGTCATGCTTGATCCAGACATATCGAAGGCATTTCGTGATTCCAGCGCGGTGAATGAGGCATTAAGATCACTTCTGCAACTGACTCGTTCGAGGGAACGTTTGACAAAGCGTTCAAGCAGACGCGCGAGAAAGCTCTACGCGACGCTTAGCTTATCGTTGGGCTCACAGCAGGTGTGAATAGGATAGATTAGCGCGATGACTCTTCAGCGCTCAAGAGCGGAGGTACTTAAGATGGCTGAGAGATTCTTGTCGGAGGGCACCATTCGCCTCATCGGCGACCGAGTGCTAGTCAAGTCCCTCCAGAAGGAGAAGCAGGAACGGGATGGGTTCTTCGAGGGCACGAGAACCGAGAAGGGTAAGGTGCTGCTAAGAGGCGTCAAGGGGAGTGGCCGCATCCTTTACGGAATTTTCCAGCAGTTTTTCAAGAAGTTTGAAGGAACGACTATTTGCGTGCTCCCCTGTTTTGTCGCGGTGATTCTATTTGTTTTCGGCAGTCCACAAGATTTGGGGGCATCGGAGCCGTGTGGCGAGCCCGTGTACGAGGTAGTGAGCCCCATAGGAGAGAGTAACGTCAACCGGACTGGCATGGCTCCCAGACTGGATACCCTTGCGGGCAAAACGGTCTGCATGGTGTGGAACAACGCCTTCAAGGCCGACGTGACCCTCCCTACCATTGGGGAAACACTGAAGAAGCAATACCCGGGCGTCAAGATTGTTCCGTATACCGAGATGCCGGAAGCATTTCTGCCCGAACCTCCCGGAGCTCCCAGGGAACAATCCGAGGCTCTGCAAGCAGTTTTCAAAGAAAAAGGCTGCAATGCAGTAATAAGCGGGAACGGTGGGTGAGGGATCTGCACACCGCGTGCGGCGTACGCGGCAGTAGTGGCCGAGCAATCTGGAATTCCCGGCGTCGTGGTGACCAACCCTGGTTTCGATGAACAGGCGCGCAATTC
>Ga0078972_1008710_pt1 | contig 20870 bp, 22 predicted proteins | sample YelNatPaOPGAMG01_FD_67568 | JGI IMG/M metagenome (GOLD analysis project Ga0078972, IMG submission 67568) | Hot spring thermophilic microbial communities from Obsidian Pool, Yellowstone National Park, USA - OP-RAMG-01 (SPADES assembly) (version 2) | ecosystem: Environmental > Aquatic > Thermal...
ATGTGATCCCGGTCGGTCTCTTGCTCAATGATCTCAATCCCAAAGCTGTCGGCTATCCTCAATACGATCTCCTTCAACCGCGACGCTACCGGCCCGACCAGCACCGCCTTACGGTACTTCATACAGAACACCAGGTGGAACTGTTTTGAGTAGACCGCGTGTGCACCCTTGTCATATCTGTATTTCATAGAAATATTATATCACCGAAACTTACCTGTTGGCAAGTGTTTCTCCGCAATAATTCGCATCTTTCGCATGGCCCCTTTGGGGGCAGACGCCTTTCATCCCCTCCGTGAACGTAGGGGACTTCCCGGCGGTTATGTTAAATACATTCCCCCGGGCTAACCGGCTCTACGCCGGGCGATCAGTCAGGTCACTCAGCGGCAAAACAGATTTTCCTCACGTGGCCCCAGCAATTCGCGTAGAACGCACCGGCTTGGCATTCATCCTTTTGCTATCCGACCATTGGCAAGATGACCCGGGCGGTTGCCGCCCAGGTCCAGGTAACGCTGCATAATCAGCCTCCTGTCGATCGGAAAACAACCTATCGAACAATTTTCCCATCTCCTCTGGGACAATTCCTGTTTTTACAAAATCACGATGTAGAGCTGAACGAACCGCAGAATGTTTGCCATATTTGAGTCCACGAGATGCAAGTACGGAACTAACCGCATAGAATACGGCATAATGCAACCGATTAAGACAAAAGCCCAGATGTTCTTTCTCACACTCCAACCGGGCCGAATCTAAGCTTTCTTTGGCCTTTTCCATCCAGTACCTTGCAATTTCGTGCCGCTGATCCAGCGGGTTCATAAGATAATACCATCCCTCGCCACTTCTTCATAAAGGGGCAAGGCGGAAAGAAAGCCCGTTTCCCATGTGGCCCTATCTACGACCAAAATACTTACATTTGTATCTCGAGCCAAATTCACTTCAAAAACAAGATCATACATGGCGTGCTTTTCCCTGTGACTCATCGGACGGCCGGTGAGAACCAATAGATCCAGATCCGATTCCTTGGTGGCCTCGCCCCGTGCCACAGACCCAAAGACGACAAACTTCTCAACGGGAAATTTGGCTTGGAAAAGATTCTTGATTTCTGTAACAACGGCTTGCTCTTTTGACGAGAGCCTCAAAACCATCGCCCCACAAAAAATGATCCGGAGTAATTATATCTCTATTCTCCCCCGAGTTCAATAGGAGTGATGGCCGTTTTCTATCGAGTCACAATCGGCACCAACCGCATCCCATGGCTTTGACCGTCACCCGGGACGGCCATAAGTTGGTCAAGTCAGTGGAGCGATACCGGCGAGATTACCGCCCCGGCGATCACCACCAAGATCGTGCACAGCCAACTGGGGCGCTACGCGACCCGGGCGGCCCGGCCAGGGCCAGGGTGTCCCCGCCGCCAGGGTACCGGCGCCGGCCCTGACCAGCAGCTACCCACAGGATCCCCGGTAAAGGCCCTCCTGCGGGCTCGGACTTTCAACACCTTGCACATCAAAACTTCCTACATGACCGGACCGGCCAGGAAACCGGCGTCCTTGTTCAAGATGGCGAATCCCGCGGTGACCAGCAGGATACAGTCGCCTCTCCGCGCCGGGGTCCCGCGCGGAGACCACCGGCTCACGGCCGGAAAAAACAAGACGACCCCCGGCACGCTGGTGGCGAAGGAGACCCCCCTCGGCCGGCAGGATGTCCATCCGGCTTTGTCCGTCGATCTCCCGGCCCGACCGGTAGTGATGGCCGTATCTGCTGCAGCCGATGAGCATCTGGTCGGCGGGAAGACAAAGGGGTCGCCCACGCACTCCGGCACCAGGATTCGGCGAAGACCACCGGATCGGCCAGCAACACGACGTCAAAGGGTCCCCGGCGGGGATGCGAGCGCGCACTTCCGCGATCCGGCCATCGGTCCAGCGGGATTTGGTGCCGGACGGCGTACATCCGCAACCGTATCGCCACGCAACTGCCCAGGGCTCCCGCTAGAAGGTGCACCGCCGGCCCGCTCCGGGCCAGGAGCAACTGCCAGCCCACCCACCCCACGCCCGCGATCATAACGACGGTAACCATCAGGCGAGCCGGACCGAATTTTATCCCCGACGCACGACCTCCCGCCGGCGGATGGATATCATTCGCCTTGTATTATGCCCGTGCCCGTACGTCGCCGTCAAGACGGCGGACTCAACGACCCCGCGGGTATTTCACGGTCTTGTTACCACGCGGAAACCCAGGCGTAAAAAGCAAATGTTAAAGTCGGGCAACAGGGGTGGTACGATGAAATGGTTGGCGCTCCTATTTGTCTTGGCCTGTCCCCTGATGCATCTCTTCATGCACCGGGAACACGGGCACGCCGCCCACGAAACGGCGGAAGTCCCGGACGGGACGGAACCCGAACAGCGCTAGCATGACAAGCGGCCCGGGAAGGGGGTCTGTTTTTGGAGTACGACTATGCGTTCTGGTCGGTTGTTGTAATCAACTCCCTGGTCTTCATCGTATTCGCCCTCAGTTTCGCGCGACCCCGGACTTCCAGGGAATGGCGCACCCTGGGGGCCTTCTCGGCGTTTATCGTGGCGCTCTTCACGGAAATGTACGGTTTCCCCCTGACGATCTACCTCCTCTCGGGCTGGTTGGCCAGGCGTTATCCTCATTTGGACCTGTATTCCCACGACGCGGGGCATCTCTGGTACACGATTCTCCACCTTAAAGGTGATCCGCACAACAACCCGGTTCACCTGGTGAGCAACCTGCTCGTTCTGATGGGTTTGATCATCCTCGCCGCGGCCTGGAAAACGCTTCACAAGGCGCAGCGAAACCACGAGGTGGCCGCCACCGGCTTGTACGCACTGGTTCGTCACCCCCAGTACCTGGCTTTTATCATGATCATGGTGGGTTTCCTGGTGCAGTGGCCCACCATATTGACCGTGGCCATGTTTCCCGTCCTGGTGGCAATGTACGTCCGGCTGGCACGGCACGAGGAACGCGAGGCCGTGGAGCGGTTCGGCGAGAAATATACCGCGTATGCCGCGCTCACGCCGGCCTTCATCCCATGGCCACGGCGGCTTCGAAGAAACGCCGGCAAGGCGTTGGACCAAACATCTGGCAGGGGGTAGCGCCGCTTTGCTGCAAGTACTTTTTCATGTGGGCGGATTCGCCGTCCATTCCTACGGCGTCATAATCGTCCTGAGCATCCTGCTGGCCACCGGGGTGGCCTTTTACCTGGTCCGCGAGGATCAGGAACTGAACCGGCACCTGTTGGACCTTATTATGGTCACCGCAATTGCCGGTTTGATCGGGGCGCGGCTGTGGGACGTCCTGTTCTTCGACTGGGGCTACTACGGCCGTCACCTGTGGGCGATCCCGTTCGTCTGGCAGGGAGGTATGGCCATCCAGGGCGGCCTCGTCTTCGGCGCCGCCGCGGCCTGGTGGTACGGCCGCAAGAACGGCTTGGGCTTCTGGCGGGTCGCCGATGCTCTCGCTCCGGCCATCGTCCTGGGCCAGGGTTTCGGCCGTGTCGCCTGTCTTTTGAACGGGGACGCCTTCGGGCGTCCGACCGGCTCCCTGTTCGGCCTGGTCTACCCGCCGGGGACCGTCGCCTACGCCACCTACGGGTCCAGCCCCCTGTGGCCGGCGGAGGTCTTCGAGGGCCAGTGGGACTTCGTGGTCTTTGCCCTCCTGCTGATGCTCGGCCGCAGGAAACTGGCCGAAGGCAACAGGTTCCTCTGGTACGCGATTCTCTATTCGACCGGGCGCTTTTTCCTGGAGTTCCTGCGCGGCGACACCGCCCCGTCGTTGTTCGGCCTGCGGTCGGCCCAGGTAACCAGTCTTGCCGTCACAATACTGGCCCTCGGATTGATCGGCTGGCGTTCCCTCCGGGGGTCCCGGACCGCGGAAGAAAACCACTCCGCCACGTGACGCGGCCCCGGCACGGCACCATCCGGGCATACCGGACAACTGGTGGGCAGCGACCCCGGAACCGGCCGCTGCCCCGCCTCTGCTCCGGCCCTGGCGCTCGTGATGGTAACCAGGGAGAGGCGGGAGCCGCCAAGTACCGGCCTGCAGTTGTTTTGTCAGTCCGGTCGCGTTTCGGTGAAGGTTTCGTCATAATTGTTGCTGGGTAAGCCAACCTGTGGCATGATGTTGTATGAACAAGATGGGGCTGAAGATGGGGGAAATGCTGGTCTGCCGCCATGGAGAACAGGTGTTTACTATAACAAGGATTTCCATGCCAACGACGCTGGATCGCCCGTTCCGGGCGCCCCAGCGCCCGGCATGGGGAACCGGCGTCCCGGAAAAAATGGGCATGCAAAGAGTGGGTGGAGGAAAATAATACTCTCAAGTCGAAAGGTGAGTGAACATGTTCTATCCGTGGATGTTCTACGGCACGGGAGGTAACTTCGGCATCTGGGGGTGGTTGCTGTCCATGTTCTTCGGCATGCTGATACCGCTGGCCCTGGTGGCCCTGGTCGTGTACTTGTTGATCCGGGCTTTCCGAAACGGAGGCCCGGCGGTACGCCAGAGCGGGGAAACGGACCCCCTGAAGGTATTGAAGGTCCGCTACGCCCAGGGTGAAATAACCCGCGAGGAATTCCAAAGGATGCGGGAGGAACTCAAAGACTGACGCCCCCGGCCGGACGGACCCGGGCGGGTGCGTGACCGCCCGCCCGTGGTTTCCCGGTTTCGGAAGCGCCGCCCCCCGTGAGCCGGCCCCTAGGCCTCGAACACCGCCGTGGACAGGTACCGTTCCCCGGTATCCGGCAAAACCACCACCACGAGCCGCCCGGCGGACCCGGGCCTCGCCGCTGCCTGCAATGCCGCGAAGAGCGCCGCCCCGGAGGAGACGCCTGCCACAAAGCCCTCCTCCCGGGCCAGGCTGCGCGCCGCCTGGATGGCCTGTTGATCCTCCACCCGGATTATTTCGTCCACCAGGCCCAGGTCCATGACGGAAGGCACGAAACCGGCGCCGATGCCCTGGATCCCGTGCCGCCCCGGCTGTCCCCCCGACAGAACCGGGGAGGCCGCCGGCTCCACCGCCACCACCTGCAAGGAAGGCTTCTTCCGTTTGAGATTGCCGGCCACGCCGGTAATCGTTCCTCCCGTACCGACACCCGCGACGAAAATGTCGATTTGCCCGTCCGTGTCGCGCCAGATCTCCTCGGCCGTGGTGGCGAAATGGACGGCCGGATTGGCCGGGTTGTCGAACTGACGCGGTACAAAGGACGGAGTGATTTCCCCGGCCAGCCGTTCGGCTTCCCGGATGGCTCCGGGCATGCCTTCGGCCGCGGGGGTCAGCACCAGTTCGGCCCCCAGGGCCGCCAGGAGTTTCCTCCGTTCCAGGCTCATGCTCTCCGGCATGGTCAGGATCAGCCGGTAGCCCCGCCGGGCGCAGACCATGGCCAGTCCGACCCCGGTGTTGCCGCTGGTGGGCTCGATGACCACCGTGCCGGGCGCAAGGACGCCCTTTTTCTCGGCGTCGTCAATCATGGCCAGGGCTATGCGGTCCTTGACACTGCCACCCGGGTTGAAGGCCTCCAGTTTGGCCAGGATGGTCGCTCCCAGGCCCCGGCCCAGCCGGTTGAGTTTCAGAAGCGGTGTGGAACCGATCAATTCCTCGACGTTTTCGAAGATACGCATCCCGTGGCCACGGGTCCCGTCCCGGGGCCGTTCACCTTCCTTTCCGGTACTTTGTGTCTTGTAGTCGGCGCTTTTTGTCAAACCTTTATGCCTCCACGCCACCGAACAAATCCCGGTCCCCTTGTATCGATAGAACTTCGTTCATACTGCCGGTGCGGTAACCCTGCAGATCCATGACGACATAGACGAATCCGAGATCTTTCAACTCTCTCACCACCTGATCCGCTTTTTCCAACAAAAGAGGAAACTGATCCCGGCTGACTTCTATCCGGGCTATTTCACCATGATGACGGATCCTGAATTGCCGAAAACCCAGAGAACGAAGCATCATCTCGCCTTTATCCACCTGGCTCAATTTGTCCCTGGTTATTCTGGTGCCATACGGAAAACGGGAACCGAGACAGGCAAAAGACGGTTTATCCCACGTAGGTAAGCCATATTCCCTGGAAAGATAACGGATATCCTCTTTGGTCAAGCGGGCTTCCTTGAGAGGACTACGGACACCCAGTTCCCCGGCCGCTCTGGCTCCGGGCCGGAAGTCATCCAGGTCATCGAAGTTTGCACCGTCGAGAACATAATTCACTCCCCTGCTCCTGGCAACTGCCAGCAGCTTGGAAAACAGTTCGTGCTTGCAGTAATAGCAACGATTGGGAGAATTGGCGGCATAACCATCGATGTCCAGTTCTTCCGAAGCAATCAGTTCATGCCTTGCCCCCAAAAACTCGGCTATCTTCCTGGATTCAGCTAACTCTGCAGCGGGATAGGTGGAAGATGTGGCCGTAACCGCCACAACCCTGTCGCCCAACAGGTCCTTTGCCATCTTTAACAGAAAAGTGCTATCCACTCCACCGGAATAGGCAACGATAACACTGTCCATATTTTTTAAAATGTCATTCAGTGTTGCCAACTTATCCCTTATCGTAAGATCCATGCATCAGACCCTCCCGTTATAACGCATCCTCCCGCCGTCCATCCGTTGTCCCAACATATTATGCCCCCAACCCGTTCCCGATCAGTTTCGCACTTCAGGACTGAGGTTCCTGCCGGAGTCCACCGCACACCGGGCAGGCCGGATCCCGCGCCACCGCCACTTCGGAGAACCGCATCCGCAGGGCGTCAAAGGCGAGGAGACGGCCCACCAGCGGTTCTCCGACACCCAGAAGCAGTTTCAGCACCTCGTTGGCCTGGATCGTGCCGATCACTCCCGCCGCCGCGCCGAGGACCCCGGCCTGGGCGCAGGTGGGTGCCGTACCGGGTGCCGCCGGGAAAAGGCAGGCCAGGCACGGTCCCTCGCCCGGCCGGATGCTCAGCACCTGCCCCACGAATTGCAGCACCCCGCCGTGAACCAGCGGTTTCCGCAGCCGGACGCAGGCCTCGTTGATCAGGTAACGGCTTTCGAAACTGTCCGTACCGTCCACGATCACCTGGTAGGCCCCGACAAGCTCCCACATCTGGGCGGCCGTGGGCCGGAAAGAGTACGCGACAACGTCGCAGTCCGGATTCAGGGCCCGGAGTTTTTCCCGGGCCGAGAGGACTTTAGACAGACCAATGTCCGGCGTGGTGTGGAGAATCTGCCGCTGCAGGTTGGATATCTCCACCACGTCGTCGTCGACGATCCCGATGGTGCCCACGCCGGCGGCGGCCAGGTAGTAGGCGGCCGGGGAGCCCAGACCGCCGGCGCCGACGACGAGCACCCGGGACCGGGCCAATTTCTCCTGCCCGGGGCCGCCGACCCCGGGCAGGAGAAGGTTACGGGCATAGCGTTTCAACTGTTCTTCCGAAAACACCGGATCCCCCCTTGGCTCCGGCCCCGGCGGCTCGCTCAGGTCCGTTCCCCTTTCTGAATCAAGAGGCGGTAACAGTCTCCCGCTTCTTCCACCCCCAGAATCCGGTGACCTTCCTCCTTGGCGCTGCGGGGCACGTTGTGCAGGGGCTCGCGCCCTTTCAGGATCACTTCCAGAACCTCCCCCGGCGCCATTTCCTCCAGCCGGAGCTTGGTCTTGACGAAGGTGAGCGGACAAACGTCCCCCGTGATATCCAGAACGTGCCGGAAGGGTATCACACCGCCCATTCGCTCCTACCTCCTTCCCCGCTTTCTTCCGCCACGGCGATGCGAAACGCTTCGTTTCCCAGCCGGGCCATCACGTCTCCGATGCGCTCCCCCCCGCGGGCCAAGGCCACGTAGGACGCCAACAGCCTTTCGACCAGGCCGGGAACGGCATCCGCGGCGACGAAGGCAGCGACCTTCCGTCCGGTGGCCGGTGAACGCCCCCCTTGCCCGCCCAGATAGACGTGGTAACCCACCCGGCCGGCCCGCCAGGCATCCATCGGGCAGGCCGCGATACAGTCGCCCTCGTGCCGGCAGCGGGTCCGGTCGATGCGGGGCCTGCCGCCGGCCAGGGCCAGGGCCCCGCCCGGGCAAATCTCCACACACAGCCCGCACGCGGCGCACAAGCCGGACTCCAGAACAGGTTCGACCGCTCCCACGAAACCGATGTCGTTGGCCTGCGGCTTGGAGCAGGAATTGGGACAACCGCTTACACCGATCTTGACCTTGTTCGGCATGTCGCGGGCAAAAAACCGGGCGTCGATTTCGCCGGCCAACCGGTGTACGTCCACGAGCGCGTGGGCGCACCGGCCGTTGCCGGCACAGGCCAGGACCGTGCGCACGCGTGGTCCGCAGGTGCCGGGCCAAAGACCCAGCCGGCGCAGGTCGCGGCTGATGTTCCCGTAGTCCGCCAAAGCCACCCCGGGGATTTCCACCCCCTGTCGGGTGGTCAGGTGCACGTGACCGCACCCGTATCGCCCGGCCAACTCGATCAGGCCCGCCAGTTGGGTCAAGGAAAGGTCGCCCCCGATCGTGCGCAGGCGCATGGCGTAACGGTCTTTTTGCTTCTCCTTGATGAAGCCGCCTTTTTCGAGCTCTTCATAAGCCGGATTCAATTCCCGTCCCACCCTCCGTGTTCTCAGGCCCCGATCGCGCGGGAACAGCTCGCGGCAACGGCACCGGGTTCACGGATGACCGGATTGGCGCCGCATACCGGGCAACCCGGATCCCGCCGCACGCGAAGTTCCCGGAAGGACAGGTCCAGGGCGTCGTAGACCAACAGGCGCCCCGTAAGCGGCCGTCCCCGCCCCAGAATCAATTTGAGCGCCTCGGTGGCCTGAACGACCCCGATGGTTCCCGCCAACACCCCCAGCACCCCGGCTTCCTGACAACCGGGGGCCAGGCCCGGCGGCGGCGGATCCGGATAAAGACAACGGTAGCAGGGACCGTCACCGGCCACCAGGGTGGTGGCCTGGCCCTCAAACCGGTAGATGCTGCCGTGGACAAGCGGCCTGCCCAGCAACACACAGGCGTCGTTGACCAGGTACCGGGTGGGGAAGTTGTCGCTGCCGTCGATCACCACGTCGTAGGCCTCGATCAGGTCGAGGACGTTGGCAGCCCCCAGGCGCTCCCCGCATACCTCGATCGCGAGGTCCGGATTGAGGGCCAATAGTTTCTCCCGCGCCGACTCCACCTTGGGCCGGCCCACATCGGCAGTGGTGTGCAGGATCTGCCTTTGCAGGTTGGACAACTCGACCACGTCATCGTCGACCAGGCCGATGCGCCCGACGCCGGCGGCGGCCAGGTAGAAGGCCGCCGGGGAACCCAGGCCCCCGGCACCCACCACGAGGATCGCGGCGGCGCGGATTTTTTCCTGTCCCGGACCTCCCACCTCGGGCAACAGAATGTGCCGGGAATAGCGCTGGATTTCTTCCTCGGAGAGTATCACTCTTCCCAGCCTCCCCTCTCAACCCCCGGCGATGGCCGGGACGATGGAAACCTCGTCACCCTCCCGAAGGGGTGTGGCCAATCCGGCCAGGAAACGGACATCCTCGCCGTTGACGTAAACGTTCACAAAGCGGCGCAGCGCACCGGTTTCCTCGCACAGGCGCTCCTGCAAACCGGGATAACGTTCCTCCAGTGCCGCGATCACGGCGGCGATATCCCCGCCGTGGCAATCCACCACGGCCGCGCCGCCGCACAAGCGGCGCAAAGGAGCCGGAATCCTGACCGCCACCACGCTCAACACGCCCTTCTTTCGAAAACTTTGGCCCACGAAGCCAGGTTCGGTTCGATGGTACAGGCCGGCGCGAGAATCTCCTCCACCGCCTCCTGGGCCTTGAGCCCGTTGCCGGTGATGTACGCCACGGTGGTCTCGTCCGGCCGGATCTTGCCCGCGGCGGCGAGCTTTTTCAGCACGGCCACGGTCACGCCGCCGGCGGGTTCGGTGAAGATGCCCTCGGTGGCGGCCAGAAGGCGGATGCCGGCCAGGATTTCCCCGTCGTCGGCCCGCTCGACGTGTCCGCCCGTTTCCCGCACCGTTTTGAGGGCGTAATAGCCGTCGGCCGGGTTGCCGATGGCCAGCGATTTGGCGATGGTCTCCGGTTTCACCGGCCGCACGTCGCAGGTGCCGGCCGCGAAAGCGTTCGCCACGGGAGCGCAACCAGCCGCCTGCGCCCCCGATACCCGGACCGGGGTCGCATCGATCAGACCCACTTTTTGCATCTCCGTGATGCCCCGGTAAATCTTGGTCAGCAGGCTGCCGGAGGCGACCGGCACCACCACGTGGTCGGGCGCGCGCCAACCCAGTTGTTCCACCGTCTCGAAACCGAGGGTTTTGGAACCCTCGGCGTAGAACGGCCGGATGTTGATGTTGACGAAGGCCCATTGGTAGCGGTCGGCGATTTCGCTGCCCAGCCGGTTGACGTCGTCGTAGCTTCCTTTGACTAGCACCAGTTGCGGACCATAGACGGCCATGTTGTTGATTTTACCCTTCTCCAGGCCGGCGGGGACCAGGACATGACAACGCAGGCCGGCCCGGGCGGCCTGCGCGGCCGTAGCACAGGCCAGGTTTCCCGTGGACACGCAGGCCACGGTGTCGAAGCCGAATTCGGCGGCCTTGGCCAGGGCCACGGCCACCACCCGGTCCTTGAAGGAAAAGGTGGGATTGACGGAATCGTTTTTGATGTAGAGTTCCCGCAAACCGAGCTCCCGGGCCAGACGGTCCGCCCTGACAAGGGGCGTGAGACCGACCTGGAAGTCCGCCCCCCGCCCGGCCACGGGCAGGAAATCACCGTAGCGCCAGATGCTGCGCGGACCGCACGCGATCTTTTCCCGGCTGGTCCTTCGCGCCACGGCGTCGTAATCGTAGTGCACCTCCAGGGGTCCGAAGCAGAACTCGCACACATGGACCGGCGCGATCGGATATTCGCGGCCGCATTCCCGGCATTTCAAGGCCCGGACCGTATCCGGAGCCAAAATAAAACCCGGCCTTACCACCATGATCGATCACTCCTTTGCCTGAATTTGTAAACCAAAAACCTCTTCCGAGAAGGAAGAGGTTAAGTATACCATCACCCTCCTCTCATCTCTCAGGACGACGTCCTGCAGGAATTGGCACCTTCCACGGCCTGCGCCGTGCGGTTGCCGGGTTTCATCGGGCCAGTCCCTCCACCTCTCTGGATAAGAGCAAGTACCTGTTATTCAGTTTTCGCTTCTGTGTCCCCCGGGAACAAATCCAGCTTAACACCATAACGCGACCATGTCAATAGTTTTGTCAATTTCGTTACAATAGGATAGGCGAAAACAAATCAAACCCTGATCATGGCGCTTATCGTTCGTTTGCAAAAGTGCAGGCGTAAGACAGTATCAATAGCTTCATATCCGGGGATGGACTACGTTGCCACCCCCGCCCCCGGCAATAGAGCGCCCATACGTCAGCAGCAGCCCCCCCAACCACCACCGCGCCTGCTTCCCCACGGCGTCTCCGGAATACCGCCACCGGCGCCCCGCACCGGCCTGCGGCCGTAGGCGACCTCTTCCACAGCGTCGTAAGTGTCCAACCCGCTCTTTTCTTCCGAAACTTCGGGCCGTTTGTCGGCCAAAGCAGGAACTTCCAGAGCCTGGGCCATCAGCAAATAGTCCTCGAGCGCCACCCAATAATGTTTCTCCGCGTCTTCATGGCTCCGGGGAGGTAGTTTTTGTCCGTCAAGAATGGAACCTACGATCGCATCCCCGCACTGCCGCCGCGTCCGGGCTTCCTCAAAGAGAATGATCACATTTTTGTAAGTTTCGCCCTGGCTGCGGGCATTCATCATGTCACCGTTTACAAGATTCTCCATCTCGTCCGCCGCCCGGCGCATTCCGGCCAAATGCCCGATGGGGCACATCCCGTGCATATCGTACTTCACCCCAAACCCAACAGGCAATTGAACCCTGGCGCCGCCCGCGAAACTGGCCTCCTGCCTGGCCGCCACCAAAAGGTCCGGAATGCGGCCGTACCATGCTTCGGCCTGCTGACGGGTGATCGCGGGAACCTGACGGAGCATTCGGCTGTCGCCGGACACGTCCCGCAACAAGGCATCGCCCATGGTTTGCAGGCTCTTGGCCGCCCGGAGCAGAGCGCGTGCCCGGGGGTTGGAAGCATTGGCCAGTTCGACCTCGACCTCGTAAACCTGATCACCCAGCCGCACGTAACCGGCCAAATGCTCGGAAGATATGCTTTGACCGGAAAAGAGTTCCCTGATTCGATCGAACAATTTCATTACTGCACCCCCGTATTCTTAATCACCACCTGCTGCAGCAGGAGGATTTGCTGCTGACTAAAAGTCGGCTAAAGACCCCGGCAAGCCCCCGACCGGGCACCCACGGGGCACCCGCCCGAAGGGTGGGTCAGGGTGGGTCGCGGGGGTAATTGAAGATTTCCGTTTTCAAACGGTGTCGATGAAGCAGGTCACCGAAGCTATCCGCCCAAAAAACGGATTGCCCGCCCAGAGGCTGGCTCCGCAGGATGCCGGTCCGGCCCCGGTGGACGGAGCCGCAGCCGGCCCCGGCCAAAGAGGGGGCCAGAGTGGAACCGGCCGGGCCCCCGCCGGCCACGATGACATCATAGAACAAAACACCGCACTTCCTTCCGGGACCGGATGGAACCTGAAACCGGTCACGAGAGGGGGCCGGCGGCCCCCTCTCCGTCTGACCCGGCTGTCAAGCGGTCCGCACCGGGTGGATGATGCCGGCGCATGCCACCGGTCAGCAGCAGCAACCGCCGTGTTTAGGCGGGGCGGGTTCCTCCACCCGGTAACCGGCGTCCTGCACGGCGTTGACCAGTTGTTCCCGGGTGACTTGCGCCGGGTCGTACTCGACGAACGCCTGGTGACCGGCCAGGTCGACTTCCGCCCGGCTGACGCCCGTAACTTTGGACAGAGCCTTCTCCACCGCCATCTTGCAGTGGTTGCAGGTCATACCCTGGACGGGCAAAGTGATCTTTTGCGTCATGTTTTTCACCTCCTTCCGCGGTGAGGCCGGCCGGTGGCCGACATTGCCTTCGAAAACCTTCAGGCCGCCGACGGGGCGGGCCCCCTGCTCGTGTGCCCCTTCACGCCCCTGTACGGGTCGTACCGCTTCAGCCGCAGGGCGTTGGTCACTACCGAGACCGAGGAAAAGGCCATGGCCGCCCCGGCAATCACCGGATTCAGGAGGCCGGCGAAAGCCACGGGGATACCGATCGAATTGTAAATCAGGGCCCAAAAGAGGTTTTGCCGGATGTTCCGGATGGTGGTCCGCGAAAGGCGGATGCTGGCGGCAACTCCGGCGAGGTCGCCGCTCATCAGGGTTATGTCGCTGGCTTCCATGGCGACATCCGTCCCGGTGCCGATGGCGAAACCTACGTCGGCCGTGGCCAGAGCCGGGGCGTCGTTGATGCCGTCCCCCACCATTCCGACCACACGTCCGGCGGCTTTGAGCCGTTCCACTTCCCGGGCCTTGTCCGCCGGGAGCACTTGGGCCACCACCTTGTCGTCATCCACCCCGGTCCGTCTGGCGATGGCGGACGCCGTGCGGCGGTTGTCGCCGGTAATCATCCAGACCTCCAGGCCCATGCCCTTGAGTTCGGCCACCACTTGGGCGGCGTTTTCCTTGACGGTGTCGGCCACGCCGAAGACGGCCGCCTCCACCCCGTCGATCGCCAGAAACATGGCCGTAGCCCCCTGGTTTTCCAGGTCCGCGGCGACTGATTCCAGCCCGCTGCGGGTAACACCCTGTTCCTCCATCAGCCGGGCGTTGCCGAAGGCGACCCGGTGTCCCTCCACCGTCGCCAACACCCCGCGACCCGGCAGGGCCTGAAAGTCTTCGGCCACCGTCACCTCGCCGACGTGCGCGCGGGCGTACTCCACCACCGCGCGGGCCAGGGGATGCTCCGACCCGGCCTCGACGCGTCCGGCCAAACGCAGGATGTCATCCCCGAACCAGCCGGTATCCGGTGCCGCCGTCACGGCGGTGACCACGGGCCGGCCGTGCGTCAGGGTGCCGGTCTTGTCCAGGACCACCGCGGTCAGGCGGTGCGCGTTTTCGAGGTGTTCGCCGCTCTTGATCAGGATGCCGCTTTCCGCCCCCCGGCCGGTGCCCACCATGATCGAAGTGGGCGTGGCGAGCCCCAGCGCGCAGGGGCAGGCGATGACCAGCACGGCCGTAGCCGCCAGAAGGGCCCGGGTAAAGTTGCCGGGATCGAAGCCAAAGAACCAGGCCAGAAAGGCCAGCACCGCGATGCCGATGACCACGGGCACGAAATAGGAGGAGATGACGTCGGCCATGCGCTGGATGGGCGCCTTGGCCCCCTGGGCCTCCTCCACGATGCGGATGATATGGGCCAGGGCCGTATCGCGGCCCACCCGGGTCGCCTTCATCTTGAGAAGACCCACGCTGTTGACCGTGGCCCCGATGAGTTCGTCGCCCGGCCCCTTGTCCACCGGCATGCTCTCCCCGGTCAGCATGGATTCGTCCACGGTGGAGTGGCCTTCCGTAACCACGCCGTCCACGGGAATCTTTTCGCCCGGCCGCACCAGGACCAGGTCGCCCACCGCCACTTCCTCCACCGGAATCTCGACCTCGGCGCCGTCTCTGACCACCCGGGCCGTCTTGGCCTGCAGCCCCATCAGCTTTTTGATCGCTTCGGAGGTCCGCCCCTTGGCGAACGCCTCCAGGAATTTGCCCAGCAGGATCAGGCTGATGATAAGGGCACCGGTTTCGAAATAGACGTCCCGGTGGCCCCAGAAAGTGGCCCAGACGCTGTACACGTAGGCCGCGCTGGTACCCATGGCCACCAGCACCGCCATGTTGGCGCTCTTGTTTTTGACGGCGAAAAAGGCATCTTTATAGAAAAACAGACCGGGTCCAAACTGAACCGGCGTGGCCAGGGCAAACTGGAAATAAGGATTGAACAGGAACGACGGCAGATAGTTGCGTACGTTGAATAGCATGGCCAGCATGTATACCAAAAGGGGTAGGGAGAGCACGGTACTGGACACGAACAGGTAGAGCAGCCGGCGTATTTCCTTGCCACGTTGTTCCTTTTCGGTGTCCACACCGGCCAGCTCGAAAACCCCGTAGCCGGTGTCGACAATCCGGGCCCTGATTTCGGCCGGGCCGACTTCCGCCGGATTGTAGACCACCGCGGCCCGGTTCATGGCCAGGTTGACGTTCGCCTCCCATACGCCGGTCAGGCCCTTCAACGCCCGCTCGATCCGGGCCGCGCAGGAAGCGCACGTCATCCCGGTAATACTCACTTCGTAGCGGGGTAAGACCACCCCGTAGCCAGTCTCCCTGATTTTGTCCACCAGTTGCCTTTGGTCCACCCGGACCGGGTCATACTCCACCGAGGCCCGGCTCATGGCCAGGTTCACCCCGGCCGACCTTACGCCGGGCAGGCCCTTCAGACCACGCTCGATCCGGGCCGCGCAGGACGCGCACGTCATGCCGGTCACCTGGAAGGTGCTGATCTTCTTCCCGCCGGATGATTCCTTCGTTACCACGGATGGCTCTTGCACGGGGCCTCACCCTTTGCGTATCCAAACATTCATTGGTATTAGTGTCACCGGAACCAAATGTGATGCACCATGCAGGCGGTGGGGCGGTCCCGGCACCGAAGGCCGGAACCGCTACATGTCGGGGCGGTTTACCGTCATGCCCGGGACCAAACCTAATGCCCCTGGCCGCAGTGCGCCACCACCCGCAACATCCAACGCTTGCGCAGCATGGCCGTCACCTCCTTCCGAGCAATCGCCCGGTTGTTACGTCGAAAACTTCCCGATGACCTCGATCAACTCTTCGACGATGTTCACGTCACCCTCCCGGAGGGCGCTGGTCACGCAGCCGCGGGTATGGCTCCGAAACAGCGACAGACCCACCTTCTGCAGGCCGGCCCGCGCGGCGGCGATCTGCATCAGGATGTCCACGCAGTAGCGGTCCTCTTCGATCATCTTCCCGATGCCCCGCACCTGACCCTCGATCTTGTGCAGGCGGCACTGCAGGTCTTTCTTGTCGCGTTCCATGTGGCCTGTATGCAAGTTTCCCTACCCCTGTACGGTATTGGATGGTTATAAGATATGCCCGGTATTTTTCATCCCCATGTCGGCCGGGTCACAATCCTGTAACGCACCCGTACCCCGTAGGGGCATTCCTCCGGATGCGGGGGCGGTTCGGGCAACTTGGGCAAGACCACCCGCCAAAGCCCGGATTGACCCCGGCCCGACGGAGATTTCGGACACCCACCGGCAAAGGCAGGCCGTTCTCCGTCGGGCGGCGGCCAATCGAGTAGGAGGGGGCGTCTAGCCCCCGTCCTCTCACACCACCGTACGTACCGTTCGGTATACGGCGGTTCATCAGGCTTGACGCAGACGTTCGTAGGTTTCGATTAGGCTGATTAGGCCCTGGGTGCGCCAGTAGGCGTTATCCAGGGCTCTATTCATGGGCCCGTGCGCCATTCGCCAAGGCCCTTTACGGGCGTTGGCCATCTCGTGCACCACCCAGTCAGGTAAACCGAGCGCCCGCAATTCCCGATATCGCGTTCGGACCCTCTTCCAGGTCTTCCAGACGCAGGCCCGCATTCGGTGCCGGACCCAGCCTTCCAGGTCCCGGAGGGTACTCGGTGTTTCGATCAACCGATAGTATCCAATCCATCCACGCAGATAACGGTTGAGTGCCTCAATCCGCGCTGCCAGGTTTTGGCTACGGTTCCGGTTGGTCAGTTCCCGCACCCTCCCTTTGAACCGTTCGACTGTTTTCGGGGCAAGACGAATCTTATATCCGCCTTTGTGCTTGTAGAGACTGAAGCCAAGAAACTTTCGTTTCCAAGGCCGGTCTACCGCGCTCTTATCCTGGTTTACCTGAAGCCTTAGCCTTTCCTCCAGGAATTTAGTAACCGACTCCATAACCCTTTCTCCCGCCCGACGGCTTCTTACGTACACGTTACAATCATCAGCATAACGGGCAAAGTGGTGGCCCCTCTTTTCCAGTTCCTTATCTAGGTCATCCAAAAGGATATTGGATAATAATGGTGACAATGGGCCTCCCTGGGGAGTGCCTGCCTCTCTGTCCATTACTACTCCGTTGACCATAATTCCGGCCTGTAGATAGCTCCGGATCAGTTTCAGGACTCGCTTGTCCTCAACCTTGCGGGCCACCCTGGCCATTAGGAGGTCATGGTTCACCCTATCAAAGAATTGGGAAATGTCGAGGTCGCAAACCCACTCGTAGCCTTGCTCGGCGTATTCCCGTGCCGCTGCGACTGCGTCCCAGGCCCTTCGCCCCGGTCTGAAGCCGAAGCTGTAGGTCGAGAATTCGGGGTCGAAAATCGGGTTTAATACCTGAAGGACCGCTTGCTGGATCAATCTGTCGAGACTGGTGGGGATTCCTAACTTTCTGACGCCTCCTGCCGGTTTCGGGATTTCGACCTGCCGTACAGGCATCGGTTTGTAGGTTCCCTCCAGTAGCACCGCGCGAACTTCGGTCCAGTGCTCCCTAAGCCACGGCCATAACTCCTCAACGGTCATGCCGTCTACCCCCGGAGCCCCATTGTTGCGCTTCACTTGACGCCATGCCTTGGACATGTTGTCACGGGACACGATCTCCTCCATCAAGCCACTACTTCCGCCTGCGCGAGGTGGGTCTCCGCCCTGTGCCGAATCCAGACTCCGCGCCTCGGGCGTCCCCGGCAGCTTCACTGCTTCCTCCGTCCGACGGCCCCCTTGCGGGGTTTTCTGCTCTCCCTGCCTGGATCGCGAACTCATCGGTCCACCTCCAACTGATGTTCGGCCCTTCACCAACAACGGCCGTTGCTGGCTAGTATGGCCTCTGCTGACTTCTGGCGGTCCAATCCGGCCTCTCGACCGGGGTTGCCGGTTTAACCAGCATCGCCGCCAGATCTCCCCGGGTAAGAACGAGCACCTTCGTCCCATCTACCCGCCTCATCTACGCACGCACCTCTTGGCAGTATAGGGCTTCGTTTTGTCCGGCAAACTCGCCCAGGTACGCCCGCCTGACATGAGGTTCCTGTTCGTCGGGCCGGGACTTTGCCTCCGGCTTCCTTCAGCACCCACCTTCGGCGGGTACCCGGCGTCGCCACGGACACCCTTGCCTTTGGCTAACGGTTGGCACTGCCAGCCTCCGTGGGGGACTTTCACCCCTAAGTTCTCGCCCATGCCGGGCGCACCGGAAACAGGCAATGCGGGCCCCGGGGCCCGCATTGCCGTTCCATTGACCTTTTCCCGCCTACAGCCTTCTGGCCCCCGCGTACCGTGGGCCCCAATACGGATCGTCAAGGGATTTGACCGCGACGCCCCTGGAACCTGTGGAACTTATGAACCGGCCGTCGCCGACATAGATCCCGTCGTGCGTGATGGGTCCCGTGGTACTGAAGAAAACCGGGTCGCCCGGCCGGAGTTGGTCCCCGTTCACGGGAACCCCGACCCGGTACTGCTCCCAGGTGGTCCGGGGCAGGTTGACGCCCGAGGCCCGGTAAACGTACTGGACAAAACCGGAACAGTCGAAACCGGAGGGATCGTTGCCCCCCCAGACGTACGGAACCCCCTGGAACCGGAGGGCATAGGCCGCCACCCGCTCCGACTCGCCGCCGCCCCGCGATACCTCCTGCGCAACGACGTAACCAGGGTCACCACCGGTAGGCGCCAGGCTGCGGGCTGCAGGGCCTGTCCCATGAACGGCAGCCCTACGACTTTTAGCGCCACGGGGAATGGTGATCTCACGACCGATTTCCAGAACCGAACGGTCCGAGAGGCCGTTGACTTCTTCTAACCGGGCCAGCGGGATCTCGTACCGCCGACTGATGGACCAAAGGGTATCGCCGGGTCGTATCTGGTAAGCCCAGGAAGCGCCGGGAAGGATCAGGACCAGGAATAGGCACAGGAAACCCAGGCGAAGGAAGAATTTCAGCCTGTGCAAACCGCACCCGCTTTCCACACCTGCGAAGTTAGCTGGCGGGTTGGGGCCGAAAGCTAGCCCCTGCCGCATGCCGGCATTCACCCCGCGAAAATGGTTCCTCCGCTTCCCCCAACGGGTAATTAGGTGTTGTTATTTTGGGAACCCGGAAGGAACGGACACGACCCCAAACCGGGCGCCGGAGCAAGCCGGACCGGAAGGGGACCCGGGGGCCCGCGCTTCCGCTCCGGTTGGCCGGTGCATCCGCCCACCTTAAAAGCCCAGGTCGCGCACCAATCGGAGGAGGATCGTGCTTGCTTCGGCTCTGGTCAGGGGATCGTTGGGCCTCAGCAGTCCATCGTTTCCTCGTAAAACCCCGCCGGCCACGGCGCCCTCCGCCCAGGCGGGAACCGCGGAGAGATCCCGGAACCGTCCCGCTGGGGCCGGCGCCGTTTTGCCGGCAACCTCCAGGGCGCGGGAGACGATCGCACCGGCCTGGATGCGGGTGACGGGCTGATCCGGGTTGAAATTACCCTCCATTCCCCGGACGTAACCCGCCCGGGTCATGGCCGCCACCAAAGGCCGGGCCCAGCCGGCGATACCGGCCTGGTCCGCGAAATGGTCGCGGAGAATGCCGTCCGCCTGTTCGGGGGATGGCACTTTGGCTATGGATCCGGCCGACGGCGGAACCAGCCCCAGGACGCGGCCGACCATCGTAACGAATTCCTCCCTGGTGGCCGGCCGTTCGGGGGCGAAAAACTGCCCGCCGCCGGGAGCGGGATAGCCTTCCACCAAGCCCAAGCCACTCAGGCGTTGAATCGCGTCGGCGGCCCAATTGCCGTCCAGGTCAGTAAAGCGGGGCTCCACCACCCACCAAGCGGCAAACCAACCGCTGTAATCACCTTCGTTGACCGCCACCGCCCTGCCGCCCCGCAGCGTGGTCGCCAGGGCGATCCACCGGCCGGGGAACGGGGAGCCCGGCGGGGCGGACTGCCAATGGTAGATCTGGATGACATAGCCCGGGGCGGGCGCCCGGCCGGGCACCTCAATGCCGACGCTGGAAGCGGGATCGCGCAGGTAGGTCATACCGGCGGGAGGCAGACCGCCGGCCGGGTCACCGCTGAAAACGGCGCCGGAAGACCTGTCCACCAAAATACCTTGGTGCAGGTTCTCCACGGGAGGAGGGTTCGTCGCGCCAAATGCCGGCACCACGGCGGCCTGGGCCTCACCCGTAACCGGTACGGAAGAATCCCCGCCGTCGCCCCCGGCGCCGGAACCACCACCGGTCGAAGTGCTTCCCCAACCGGCCGAACCACCGCCCGTACCGGTGGAATCACCACCCGAACCCGTGGAACCACCGCCCGATCCGGTGGAACCCCGGTGCATGCCGGCGGAGCCGCCCGTACCGGTTCCCGTGGCCGGTGGCATCATGGTTGACGTGCTCCCTCCCTGCGCAGACGACGTCATGGTCGGGGCCGGAACACCACCCGTGGCGGTGGAACCTCGCATGGCGGCCCGGGCCGCCGGCCCGGGCACGGTTCCGGCCAGCGCCAGCCATGCCGCCAGGGTCAGACAGGCCGGAGTCAAGAGAAGTCTTTTCACATGTGCAAGATTCATCGGTGGCCTCCTTCATCCGTTTCCGGACCGCTCCCGGCCGGAAGGAACCAGGGCAACCGGGTTGTCGAACCCGATCGGCCGCGTGCGGCGGAAATACTGCCCGGCAATCATCTCCCACCTCCCTTATCCGGGGTTGCCTTGAACCCGTTGGCGTCATATGCCATGGATCGATTTTACATGGGAAAATCCAGATTTATAGGAGACGCCCCTGAAAACCCACCCCCTCGTGGGGTGGGATGAAAGGGACATCGCCCGAAGGGCGATTTCCCTTCTCCGGGTTCCCCTTCCAGAATTCTTAAAAAATGTGTTGACATAGGACGAGCAGGCCGGTATAATTAGTTTGTGGAACGAAAAACCAGTCACTGTA
>Ga0078972_1008713_pt1 | contig 20865 bp, 19 predicted proteins | sample YelNatPaOPGAMG01_FD_67568 | JGI IMG/M metagenome (GOLD analysis project Ga0078972, IMG submission 67568) | Hot spring thermophilic microbial communities from Obsidian Pool, Yellowstone National Park, USA - OP-RAMG-01 (SPADES assembly) (version 2) | ecosystem: Environmental > Aquatic > Thermal...
TGCTTTAACTCTTAATTACAAAAGAATTACCTCCAGAAACATGAAGGATTTTTACCAAAGGTTTAAATCCGTGTATCCGGGAACAATCAAAGTCTGGCAATCAGATAATGGATCGGAAAATCTGGGAGAATTTGACCAAGAGTTAGAAAAAGATAATATTCCCCACTTGTTTATCTATCCCGGATGTCCCAAGATTGACACCTTTATTGAAAGATACAACAGAACCCTGCAAGAAGAATTTATTGATTACCAGCTGGATATTATCCATGATAAAAAGCTGTTCAGCCAAAAACTGGCTGACTGGAACATTTATTACAATTGCAAAAGAAGACACCGTTCACTTGGGCTGAAAAGCCCAATGAATTATTTAATTGAAAATGGAGGAATGTCGCAAAAGTCATTGACTTATACAGAAATTAGAATAATTGGTCATTTTTATATATAATTATTCTATGCCCCGCAGAAAATCAAGAATAATTAGGTCACGAAGAAAAGGTTTAAAATCGACTAAAATTAAATTTATCCTCTTCATAGGTGGATTTCTGTTTTTAGCTTTCTATCTTTTAATTCTTAAGGATCTTCCTTCACCCACCAAACTTTCTTCTCCTAACTCCTTCCCTATTTCCACAAAAATCTTTGACCGCAACGGCAATCTGCTCTATGACATCTTTGTGGAAAAAAACCGCAACCCCGTCAAACTTGCTGACCTTCCACCCGTGGTTAAATTTGCCACTCTTGCTAGTGAAGATAAAGATTTTTATAAACATGGCGGCTTTGCCATTACCGGAATTTTGCGGGCAGCTTATAACACTATTTTCCACGGCAAGCTTCAAGGCGGTTCAACCATTACCCAACAACTCGCTAAAAATGCCCTCTTAACTCAAAACAGAACTATAAGAAGAAAAATCCGCGAAGCAATCTTAACAATTGCCATTGAGGCACTCTACTCAAAGGACAAAATTCTGGAAATGTATCTGAATCAAATTCCTTATGGCGGCACTGCCTATGGTATTGGTTCCGCCAGCCAGCTTTATTTTGGCAAATCCGCCAAAGACCTTAGCCTTCCTGAAGCAGCGCTTTTGGCAGGACTCCCCGCTTCCCCGACCCGCTATTCTCCTTTTGGCGCCCATCCAGAACTGGCCAAAAAAAGGCAAGAATATGTACTAGACGAAATGGTCAAAGACAAATTTATTACCGCCGAGGAAGCACAAAAGGCCAAAGAAGCAAAATTACAGTTTGCTGAACATAGTCAGGGAATTAAAGCTCCTCATTTTGTCATGTATGTCAAAGATCAATTAGTAGACAAATACGGTACCCAAACAGTTGAACAAGGAGGGCTGCGAGTTTATACCACTTTGGATCTTGATATTCAGCAGTTTGCCCAACAAACAGTTGCCTCTGAAGTGGCCAAACTCAAAACGCAAAATGTCACTAACGGCGCTGCTTTAGTCACTAACCCAAAAACCGGAGAAATCTTGGCAATGGTTGGCAGCAAAGATTATTTTGCCAAAGATATTGATGGAAATTTCAACGTTACTACTTCATTGCGGCAACCCGGCTCTTCTATCAAACCGATAAATTATGCGCTGGCCTTTGAAAAGAAAATTTTAACCCCTGCCAGTCTTGTTTTGGACATTCCCACTTGTTTTGAAGTTCCCGGCCAACCAAGATATTGTCCAGACAATTATGACAGGCAGTTCCATGGGGCTACTCAGGTCAGATTTGCTTTAGGCAATTCCTACAATATTCCTGCCGTCAAAACTCTAGCTTTAAATGGCCTAGATGACTTTATCGCTACCGCTTCCGCGTTTGGTATTACTACATTCAAAGATCCCCAAAAATATGGTCTTTCTCTTACCTTGGGCGGCGGTGAAGTTAAGATGACAGATATGGCAGTCGCCTTCGGTGTCTTTGCTAATGCTGGCCAAAAACAGCCTCTGTTTTCTATCCAAAAAGTTACTGACTATAATGGCAAAGTTTTGGAAGAACATCAACCAGCAGAAGGCCAAAGAGTAATTTCTCCCCAAACCGCCTATCTTATTTCTCACATCCTTTTGGACAACAACGCTCGCCAGCCAATGTTCGGTCCTTCTTCGTACTTGGTAGTAAGAAGTCATCCTGAAGTCTCTGTCAAAACCGGGACCACTAATGACCGTCGGGATAACTGGACAATCGGCTATACTCCTTCATACTTAGTAGCTGTCTGGGTTGGTAACAATAATAACTCTCAAATGAGCTCGGTCACCTCCGGAGTTACTGGTGCCAGCCCAATCTGGAATCGCATCTTCCGTTATATTTTGGAAAAACAAGACCAAAAACAGGGCAAAAATTTTCAGGAATGGCCAGTTATGCCAGAAGGAATCGTGGGCGCTTCGATTTGCGCTGAAAGTGGGCTTCTCCCCGGCGATTCTGGCTGCCCAACAAGATATGAATACTTTATCAAAGACACTCTCCCCACTGAAACCGAAAATCTTAAACGGCAAATTCAAATAAATAAACAAACCCAGCAGCCAATTGAACCGGGACAAAATGTTCCGCCTGAAAACATTGAAATTCAAGAACATCCAGCGCTAATTGATCAAACCAATTCAGTTTTGTGCCTTGATTGCCCCTTCCCCACTGATCCGGCAGTTTTTAACGCCAAAGATCTTAAGCAATAATCCTCCTTTAATTTTGGCCTCACTCAAGCTATAATACAGCCATGAAAAGGACAGGTAGGGAAAAAAATGATCAATTGTCTTCGCGCTCCGCTGCCATTCTCAATTGTCAATTACTAAAACCGGCAGTTTCTTTTTTATCTGCCATTGGCAAGCCGTTTTTTTACCTTTTTCTTTTTCTTATCTATCTCGGGCTCTTCTTGGTAAATGTTTTTGATGTTCTTGTCTTACTCGGTCAAAAAGAAAAAAAACAACTCAGTCTCTTCTTAAAAAAATTTTTGAAATTCAATTTTTTTTCATCAAAGCTGTCAGTTAAGTTTCCTAAAGTTAAACTTCCTCATTTTGAGGTCCATCTTCCGCAAATTAAGTTACCAAAAACTCAGCGTCGGCATTTCAAAATTCTTTATCCTTTCAAAACTTGTAAACCTCATCTCCGAAAGCCAACTTTATTGAAACCTATTTGCCTTTCTTTGGGAGTTCTTTGTTCTCTGACCACTTTTTACTTCCTTCTGACTCCTATTCTAAAAGATCTTCCTTCGCCCCAGCGTTTGAGCAAGGAAGAACCCCGTCTCACTACCAAAATCTACGACAGAAACGGACAATTGCTCTATAAAATATACCGAGACCAAGACCGAACGCAAATCAAAATCAACCAAATGCCTCTGTTTTTAAAACAGGCAGTCATTGCTGTTGAAGACAAAGATTTTTATTATCACCGGGGAATTTCCTGGCAAGGAATTTTGCGGGCGGTCTTTCTCTATTTTTTTAAAGGCAAAACCACTGGCGGCTCCACCATTACTCAACAGTTGGTTAAAAACACTCTTTTAAATTCAGAAAAAACCTGGCAACGTAAACTGAAAGAAGCAATTTTAGCAATCTTAGTGGAAAAAAAATACACTAAAGATCAGATCTTGGAAATGTATCTTAACCAGGTTGGCTTTGGCGGAGCAGCTTATGGAATTGAGGAAGCCAGCCAAAAATATTTTGCCAAATCAGCCAAAGATTTAGATCTGGCTGAGTCAGCCTTGCTAGCTGGTTTGATTGCTTCTCCAACCCGCTATTCTCCTTTTGGCAATCACCCGGAAACTTCCCGGGAAAGGCAACAATTTGTTTTGCAAAAAATGGTAGAAGATGGTTACATCTCTAAGGCAGAAGCTCTGAAGGCAGCTAACGAAGAACTCAAATTTGCCCCTCAGCAAATTGATATTAAAGCTCCTCATTTTGTAATGTATGTTAAAGAATTACTTGTTCAAAAATATGGTGAAAAAACTGTGGAAACTGGTGGCTTGGAAATTAAAACTAGTCTGGATTGGGAAATTGAACAAGCCGCGGAAAAAGTGGTCAAGGACGAAATCAAAAAATTAGGCGACTTACATATTACTAATGGTGCTGCTTTAGTCACTAACCCAAAAACCGGAGAAATCTTGGCAATGGTTGGCAGCAAAGATTATTTTGCCAAAGATATTCAGGGCAATTTCAATGTCACTACCGCTTTACGACAACCTGGTTCTTCTATCAAGCCGGTGAATTATTCCATCGCCCTAGAAAATGGTTTTACACCAGCAACTCTTCTCGATGATTCGCCAATTACTTACCAAGTTCCCGGCCAAGCGCCTTATTCACCAACAAACTATGATCATCGTTTCCATGGACTAGTTCCTCTAAGAATCGCCCTTGGTTCTTCATATAATGTGCCAGCAGTTAAGGTTCTCGCCACTTTTGGGGTTAAAAAAATGATTGAAAGAGGCAGAGAGATGGGGATTACCTCTTGGGATGATCCCTCCCGTTATGGTCTTTCTCTCACTCTTGGCGGTGGAGAAGTAAAAATGACTGATATGGCAGTTGTTTACGGCACTCTTGCCAACAATGGTATTCGCGTTGACCTTAACCCTATCTTAGAAGTCCGCGACAGCAAGGGGCAAATTTTAGAACAAAATCTCTCAGGAAAACAAACCCCGGTTTTAAATCCGGGAGTGGCATTTTTGCTAAATAATATTTTATCCGACAATGAAGCCCGAACTCCAGCTTTTGGTCCAAACTCACAACTTTATATTCCCGGTCGAGAAGTAGCTGTCAAAACAGGAACAACTCAAAATATGCGTGACAACTGGACTATCGGCTATACCCCCACAAGATTGGTCGCTGTCTGGGTTGGCAACAATGATAACTCTCCTATGAGCTGGGTTGCCTCTGGAGTAACTGGTGCTTCCCCAATTTGGCGAAAAATTATAGACAAGGTTCTCGCCAATCAACCAACAGAAACTTTTCCCAAGCCTGACGAAGTTAAGGAAGTAGAAATTTGTACTCTAACGGGAACCTTAACTTGCAATGGTTGTCCAAAAACTAAAAAAGAGTATTTTTTAACCGGCACTGAGCCCGCTTTTGCCTGTTCTCCAGAAAAAATCCGTGAGATCCTCGAGAAAAAACCTTCAGTGACTCCCTTTCCTCAAATTCTTTAATTACCCGCCCACCGGAGGATTCCTTACTTATCTGGTTCCTTTTCTCTCTCGTCGTGAGCAAAATGACTATTATGCTTAATTGCTATTGATGACCAAATCGTAAATCTTTCTCGTTATTTCAGGTAAGGCTTTTTTTGCCTCGATTTCATTAGCATCTTGGGACATAATCACCAAAATAAAGGGTTTTTTGGCAAAAACAATACCAGCGTCGGAAATCACCCCGACCTCTGTCCCAATTTTATGACTCACCTTTATGCCTTTCGGCACCCCGGCAGGAATTCTGTCTTCCCAGATAGTATTGGTTAAAAAACCTAAAATCTCCTCCTTGTCTTTCTCATAAACAATGCCCTCTTTGTACAACTTACGGAAAAGCAAGCCGATGTCTGCCGGCGAAGTTTCATTCTTAGCAAAAGAAGTCTTTGTCATTCCCAAAGCATCAATTAACTCCTGAATTTTTGCTTCCCCAAGCCTTTGGGAAACAATATTAAAGGCGGTGTTATCTGACTGTTGTCCCATAAGTTCAGCCAGCTGTCTAAAAGTTATTTCGAATCCAGCAGGTTTGTATTGTAATGATCCTGCCCCTGAGACTTTGTCGCTGTTGCGCAATTTATAAACTTCATCTAAATTAATTCTTCCTGCTTCTGCTTCTCGATATAGAGTCAAAAGAACCGGCAACTTGATTAAAGAAGCAGCGGTAAAGGTTTCCTGACCGGCAATTGCAAAAGAATCATTAGTTTCCAAATCTTGGAAAAAGATTCCATACCTACCTCTTAAAGGCTCAATCATCTTTAAAACTTCTTGTCTTTCTCTTTCCAGCTTCGGAGTAGGAGTCGCCGTTGGTTCTGGAACAAAATGTTGCGTGACAACAACTGAAGGTTGATTAAATTGTCTCAAAAAAGAAGGCACCTGCCGAGCAAAAAGCGCCACGGCAATTAAAAAAACTGACAAACCAAATAAAAAAAGTAAAACTATTCTTGCTTGTTTCTTTTCTTTATCAGTTCTCTCTGAATTCAATTTTTGCCAGAGATTTTTGGCGGTTAAAGAAGACAATTCTTTCGCCATATTAGAAAACCATCTTGTCAATTTTTAACTTTTGTTTCGGCCATCGGGACAAACCAGAAATTGGCAAAATCCCCTTTTTGGCGCCAACTTGCGAAACAACCGAAGAAGCATTGGCGGTGGCTAAATAAAGACAATTTTCCAGGCTTTCTCCCTTTATCAATCCCGTCACCAAAGCCGACCCAAAAGCATCTCCGGCCCCAGTTGTTTCATACCGCGGCGAATCTTCAAAAATTCCACTGTGCCACCAAGTCGCAGTTGCTTTGCTCCATAAATATGCCCCTCTTCTATCGTCCGTTATCACCACATACTCACACGGCAGCTCCTGCGCTTTTTTAAGCAATTCGTTTATCCCCCCCATCCTTACCCCCACTTCCCGACCCACAACCCACTTCTCACCTTCACCCAGCAATTCTCCCATTTCTTCTCTATTCAAATTCAAAACCGTTATTCCCGGCAATAACTCCAGCAATCTCTCCCTTTGTTTCAATTCCCGAGCCCCAGGATTCCAAGCAATTTGGAAATTTGCCTCGCTCGGCAAACTTAAGACAAGCTTTTGAACTTTTAACTTTTCTACAATATCAAGGTTCCCTTCCAACGACGAGATATAAAACCATTTTGCAGAAAGTTTATCCCAAGCCACATTTTCTACTTCCAACCGAGTTTTTCCCCGGTAAACCAAAATTGTTCTTCCCCCATCCGGCGCCCACAAAACAGTGGAATAATCAGTATAACCAGGCTGAACATCAACAAGACTGGTGTCAACTCCTTCTTTTCGCAAATCGGCTAAGATTTTTTTGCCGTTATCATCATCTCCCACCTGAACAACGCTCGCTACTTTGAGTCCCTGCCGGGCAAAAGTCACCGCTGAATTAGTGCCGCCGCCGCCATAGTCAAAATAAATCTCATTGACTTCCAATTTGGCCCCATAACGCACACAAATATCTTTCTCTCCATTCATTCCTCCTATCTCCATTCCAGGAGATCTTAAAAAGACATCTAAGGTAGCGGTACCAAAAGAGATTACGTCGTACATATTGAAACAAATTATTCTAATTTCTAATTACTCTAATCAAGTCTCGACTTGAAGTGGAAAGGTTGAGGTGAGAAACTGGATTTTGACGTGGGATGTGAGATCTTGTTTCCCGCTTCCCACTTCTTTATCCAGCTTCCCCATTCTAATTTCTCACCTCTAGCACTTAGGTCAATTAGAATAATTAGGTTAATTTTTATTATTGTTGGTTGCCCCAAATAATATCCGCAATCCTTTTTGTGATCTCCAAGGGTTTCTCGCTCTGCCAAACATTTCTTCCTACTGCCACTCCAATTGCTCCTGCCTCCATTACAGTTTTTACTCTATCTAAAAAAGAATTTTCTTCTTCTTTCGCCCCACCCATCATCACCACTTTTGCTTCGCCAGCACTACGAACAACCCAACGGAAACTCACTGGATCGCCAGTATATCTTATTTTTACAATATCTGCCCCCAATTCCAGTCCCACTCTAGCGGCGTAGGCAACTGTTTTCGGATCGTTTTCATCGGGAACATTCCTCCCCCGAGGATACATCCAAGCTATTACTGGGAGTCCTGCCTTTTCCGCTTCCTGTTCAATTGCCCCAAACTCAGATGTCATCTTAGACTCAAACTCACTCCCAATATAAATGGTGTAGCCAACTGCCGCTGCTCCATAATCCAAAGCTTCGGCCACAGAGCAAACTTGCGGCGAGTAAGGATCTACGTCTTTAACCAAATTTGTCTTGCCGTTTAATTTTAAAATTAAAGGGACTTTATACCCTCTACCTACATAATATTTTTCCGCAATCCCTTTTTGTAAAATTACTCCTGTAAAAAAGCCGCTGTCTGCAATTTCCAAAACTTTTTTTGGATCAACATTTTCCTCATTAAAATCCGTTGGCCCATGCTCAAACCCTTGATCATAAGCCAAAAACAAGGCTTTACCATTTCGAGTAATTCTTCCTAAGTCCATCAAATATAATCTTTATAATTTTTATAAAATTTCTAATTACTATCTAATTAAATTGGCCGGTTCTCGACCACTTAGGGCCTCAACAATATTTTTTGCCGCCATAATTGCCATATCGTCACGAACCGCTTGCACTGAAGAAGCAATATGGGGAGTTAAGACAACATTTGGCAAACCGCAAAGTTCTGGATTAATCACTGGTTCGTATTCATAAACATCTAAAGCCGCTCCAGCCAGTTTTCCCTCTTTAAGACATTCGACCAAGGCAGCTTCGTCAACTACTGGTCCGCGCGAGGTATTGATCAAATAGGCGTTATCTTTCATCAATGCTAAAGTTTGCTCATTTATCAAGTGTTTTGTCTCTTCGGTCAACGGGACATGCAAAGAAACAATATCTGCCTCCCGCAACAAATTTTCCAAACTCATATATTCTAGTCCAAACTCTTTCTCTGCTTCGGCATCGCGGTGCCTTTTATTATAAATTACCCTCAAGCCAAAAGCCCTCGCCATCTTCGCCACCAAACAACCAATTCTACCCAACCCTACAATTCCTAAAGTCTTTCCTTCGAGGTTCTCTCCCAAAAAAATCTCCGGCTTCCATCCGCCCATATCTCCTCTTCTGGCAAACTCGTCTCCCTCCACAATCCTTTTTAAAACCGCAAAAATCAGTCCGATCGTAAACTCTGCCACTGCCCTTGAAGAAAGCTCCGAAGGAGTATTGGTCACCATTATTCCCCTGCTCTTGGAATACTCCACATCGATATTGTCAAAACCCACCCCATAGTTGGCAATTATTTTTAAATTTTCTCCTGCGGCCTCAATAACTTCTTTGGTAATTTTATCCACAATCAAACACAAAATCGCGTCAGCCCCTTTAACAAAGTCCTTCATCTCTGGCCCAGTTAAAAGTCTCTCCGTAGGATTGCCTACCACTTCAAATCCGGCATCTTCCAAAACATCTATTCCTACTCGGGGGATTTTGCGAGTAACTACAACTTTCATATATAATCCTCTGTCATTCCGACTAAGCGAAGCGCATGGAGGAATCTCTTTCTTTCGTTCTACGGAGGAAAGGGGTCCCTCGACTACGCTCGGGATGACAAAAGCTTAAAAATTTTTAAAACTTTCAATAATATTTTCCACCGTCAGCCCATATTTGTCCAGTAGTTTTAGATAAAATAATTATTCTAATTTCTAATTACTCTAATTATTCTAATCAATCCGCTCGCTGGCAAAGCAAATCCCAATTTCTCAAAATTTTGACATTTAGTCATTGGATCTTATTTAGAATAATTAGGTTAATTAGAACAATTGGAAATTCTTAATAATATTTTCCGCTGTCAGTCCATATTTTTCAAGTAAATCTTCGTAGCTTCTGGCTGATTGGCCAAAAACATCGGCAATTCCCATAATCTTCATCGGCGCCGGATACTCTTGGCTAAGAAATTCCGCCACTGCCGAACCCATCCCTCCATAAATACTGTGTTCTTCGACTGTAATCACTTTTCCGGTCTTTTTTACTGATTGAAAAATTGTTTCTTTATCCAAAGGCTTTATGGTTGAAAGGTTAATAACTTCTCCATCAACTTCCTCCCCCGCTCTTAACGCCGCTTCCACCATCGTCCCGCAGGCAATAATTGTTACCTTTCTCCCCTTTCTCAAAACTGTCGCTTTCCCAATTTCAAAATGATCCTCCTCTTTAGTCACTATTTCTGTTTCTGCCCGCGAAAGCCGTAAATAAACTGGCCCGGAACTTTTAGCAATTGCCAAAACCGCTTTTTTTGTTTCTCTTGCATCTGCTGGGCAAACTACGCTCATCTCTGGTAAAACCCTCATCAAAGCTAAATCCTCAACACTCTGAGCCGTAGCGCCATCACCAGGATTAGACAATCCTGCATGTGAACCCACCAACTTTACATTAGCTTTATTTTGACAAACTGCTACCCTAATTTGGTCAAAACATCTGCCGGGAACAAAAACTGCAAATGAAGCGCAAAAAGGAATAAATCCCTCCAAAGCCAAACCCGCTGCCACCCCAATCATGTTAGCCTCTGCTACCCCAACATTAAAATACCGATCAGGGAATGCTTCTTTAAAACCATTCAACCTAACTGATGGTTCTAAATCCGCTGTCAGAGCCAGTACCTTAGGATTAATTCTGCCTAATTCCAACATTGCCTCGCCGAAGGCATCTCTCATTGATTGCATCATAATTTTTAATTTTTAATTTTTAATTTGAAATCAATTTTTAATATCATATTTTTTAAAAAACTTGTCCTGAGCTTGGCGAAGGACTTAAATATTTAAAATTCGCTCTTTCGATTAAAAATTTCAAATTTAAATTGTTCTAACTTAACTCTTCCATCGCCTTTTGATACTCCTCCTCGCTTAAGCTGCAGGCATGATACTTTTCATTGTTTTCCATAAAGCTTACCCCTTTCCCTCTGATTGTCCGACAAATTGCCACTTTTGGTTTCCCCTTTCTTTCATTAAAGTCGCAAAAATTAGCCAAAAGTTCTCGAAAATCGTGACCATTAGTCTGATACACATCCCAACCAAAACTGCGATACTTATCAACTAGAGGCTCAGTCTCCAAAATCTCTTTTGTCCAACCACTAAGCTGCATTTGGTTTTGGTCAATAATCAGATTCAAATTATCCAACCGGTGATAACCAGCAAACATCACTGCCTCCCAATGACTGCCTTCATCCTGCTCGCCATCTGAAGAAAGAACGACTACTTTTTCTTTCTCTTTTCTTAGTTTCATTGCCAAGGCCTCACCAATACCAATTCCCAATCCTTGTCCTAAAGAGCCACTGGAAGTTTCCACAAAGTCTGCGTAAACCAAAGAGGGGTGACCTTGAAGAGGACTGCCAAAATCTCTGAGTGTCTCAATTAAATTTTCATTAAAAACACCCAATTTAGCCAAGACCGCATACCATGCCGGGCAAGTGTGCCCGCAAGATAAAATAAAACGATCTCTTTTTTCATTTTTAGGATCGTGGGGATCAAATTTCAAAACATTACCAAAAAACAAAGCCACTAAAATATCAGTTGAAGATAAACTGCCGCCCGGATGACCACTGCCAGCCTGATAAATCATTTTAATTACTTCTCGGCGGATTTCTCGGGCAGAGACTTCTAGCTCGGAGATTGTTAAAGGAACCATTAACTATATGATACCACAAATCCAAAAGTTGAATATCAAAGTTCGAAATTTAATCAGGGTGAGGATGAGCTGTGAGATGTGTGTCGGGGGTAAGAAGTGAGGATGGGTTTATTTTATCTTCCCACTTCCCACCCCCACTTCTCGACCCATTTCTCACATCCCACTCCCACTTCTAAAACTAAGATTTCATGCTTCTAATTTATAACTTTTGCACTTCTTCCAAAACTTGTTGCGGAGTAGTCACAATGCGATAAACCCGAATTTCTTCCGGCCTAATCAGCATGTTTTCAGCGATCACTTCCACTATTTCGTGCCAAAAAGAGCCATATAAAATCAAGGGTTTATGATGACCAAAATAAAGACGAGCCAAACCCCAGGCCATGCCAAATTCAGAAATAGTTCCTGTTCCGCCATTAAAAATAACATAAGCATCTCCCATTTCCAAAAGCTTAAGAGTCCTTTCAACATAATTATCCATTAAAATTTCCTGATCAAGAGGATTAGTCGGATCGCGACCTTCAAAATGAGTCATATCTTTAGGATTAAAAGAAACCCCGATTACCTCTCCTCCCCCTGCTTTGGCTCCTTCGGAAGAAGCTTTCATTACCCCCGGCCCACCGCCATTAATAATCAAACAACCATTTTGCGCCAAAAGTTTAGCTGTTTGATAAGCAGCGTCATAATCAGCGCTGCCGGGCTGAACTTCTGATGATCCAAAAAAAGCAATATTCTTGATCATAAAATTAAATCTTGAAGGTAGACTATCCTTTCTATCTTCTACTTTCAAAATCCAGCTTCTATCTTCTTTCGTCTATCTTCAATTAACTTCGACAACTCATTATATCTCTTCTCCAAATTCTCCGCCTCCCAAAAAGTCTTACCTACATAAAAAATATCCGCTCCTGCTTGTTGGCAAAGTTCAATGCTTTCTTCGTCCAACCCGCCATCAACTCCAATTTTAACCAGATCACCAACCTTTTTTTTAATTTGCGCAATTTTTGGCAATGCTCGTCTGTCAAACTCCTGACCACCTGCTCCTGCTTTAACACTCATTACCAAAATTAAATCTGCCAAATGATAAAGCTCTTCGTCAACTGATTCCACTGGCGTTTCCATATCCAAAGCAATTCCCGCCTGAACCCCACTATCTACCACCTGATTAATAAAACCTCTTGCCTCCGCCATCATCTCAATTTGACCAATTATCCGTTCTGGCAAAACTTCAAGACATCGCCTCACCCAGTCTTCCGGCCTGTTTACCATCAAATGAAGATCAAGATGCAGATTGCTTGCCAATAAACCAGCATCAAAAAGTTGTTTGATCCCTGCAAGATCAACTGTTCTAGGAAAGGCAAATTTACCGTCAATAATATCAATTTGTAGTCGACCCACCACTTCCTTGGCCAGTGTTGCCTTCCGAGAAAATTCATCTAAATCAGCAGTCAAAATTGTTGGAACAATTTCCCCCATTTGCTTAGTTCATTTTAAAAAATTCTTCTCTCTCAATTTTCCAATTTCCAACTTCAAAATCTAGCTTCACACTTCTATCTTCCCGCTATAAATATTGCCTCTTCCAACAAACGCCTGGCGTAAGCCCACTCATTGTCATACCAGGCCCCTACTTGAATAAAATCTTCCGCCACCACGGTTGTCATTCCCAAATCAACAATACTGGAAGCAGGATTTCCAATAATATCAGAAGAAACCACTGGATCAGTACTAACTGCCAAAATTCCTTTCATCTTTCCTGCAGCTGCTCTGACAAATAAGGAATTTAGCTCGTCGATAGTTGTCGACCTGTCGATCTTAAAAACCAAATCAGAATAAGATCCGCAAATCACCGGTACCCTTATCGCCGCTCCGGCAAATTTACCTTTCAATTCCGGAAAAACCGCCACTACTGATTCTGCAGCACCTGTTTCTGTAGGAATAATATTCTGACCAGCGGCCCGCGCGCGATGAAGATCTTTATGAGAACCATCAACCAGCTCCTGATCTGCAGTATAAGCGTGGATAGTTGTTAAGGTTGCTTGTTGTATACCAAACTTTTCTTTAATCAATTTAACCACGGGTGCAACACAATTGGTAGTACAAGAACCGTTTGAAATAATTTTTTCCCCTTGATAATCCTCTTCGTTAACCCCCATTAAAATAAGAGGAACACCTTCTCCTTTAGGCGGCGCGGAAATAATAACTTTTTTGGCGCCGGCTTTCAAATGCTTTTCTGCTTCTTCCGCCTTACGAAAAACTCCAGTTGATTCGATCACTACATCAGGTTTATAGGCAAACCAGGGAAGTGCCGTTGGCTCTCTCTCTGCCAACAGCGGATAAAGAGTACCTTCAATTAAAAGAGAACCAATTTCTCTCGCTCCTTGAGGTTCGGAGATTTTTACTTCTTTGGCAAAAGTTCGATAAACAGAATCATATTTTAACAACGTCGCCCATCCTTTCGACTCCATTGACCCGGAAGTATTAATTGCCACTACCTCAACCTGATCACGGAAATCAGTTATTGCCTGTCGGAAAACTATCCGACCAATTCTACCAAAACCATTTATTGCCAATTTAATCATAAATAGTAAGAGACAGAGACAGGGCTATTTAATTAAACTAGATAACATTTTGCAAATTTCCTCAGCAAGACTATAAATTTTTTCCCTGTCAAACTTGCTCCAATCTATTAAGTTTCTTTTGCTTAATATTACCAAAATATTAATGCACTCGTAAACAGAACCTTTTGCAATATTAAAGAAGTTCTTAGACTCATTTCCAATTCTTCTTCCTGTTGCTTCAGCAACATTATTAGGAATAGATAAACCCGCTCTCCTTAGTTGCTCTCCAAATGAATACTGATACCTTCGCGGAACTAAATCGGCAATGTCTATCATCAAGTTGGCAAACTCCACTGATTTTTCCCATACTTTGAGTGTCTGAAACTTAAACATTTTACTCTATCTCTATCTCTATCTCTGTCTCTGTCTTAGAGCTTCTATTCCCGGCAGTATTCCTTTGGCCAAAAACTCCAGCATTGCTCCCCCGCCAGTACTAACATAATCTATTTTATCGAGTAACCCAAACTTCTTCAAGGCGGCAATTGTATCTCCTCCACCCGCAACCTTAAATCCCTCACACTCCCCAATCACTTTCGCCACCTCCCTTGTTCCCGCTCCCCATTTCTCATCTTCATATTTTCCCAAAGGCCCGTTCCAAACAACAGTTCCCGCACTTTTAATAATTTCTTCAAATTGTCTTATAGACTCTTGGCTAATATCCAGCCCGTTTCCAATTAAATCTGCATAAATAATATTGTCTCTCACTCTGTCTCTGTCTCTTTCTCTGTCTCTTACTAATAATCCTCCCACCAAAACCCAATCCGCCACCCGGGCAAAATCCGCAATATAAGGCAGTTTTGTTTCCGGTTTTGCTCCCCCAATTACAAAAACCACTGGCTTTTTTGGATTTTCCAAAACCTTAGAAAGATTTTCCACTTCCGAAGCAAAATGAATTCCTGCGCAGTGAGGTAAAAATTTTGGTACGCCTACAATCGAAGCATGTTCCCGATGGCTTACCGCAAAGGCCTCATTCACATAAAAATCTCCTAATCCTGCCAACTCCTTCGCAAACCCCTCATCATTGCTTTCTTCTCTTGGATCAAACCTTAGATTTTCCAGTAAAAAAATATTTTTTGCGATTTCAAACCCCCCGGAATCCCCAAATTCCCCCAATTTTTCTAAACCTAGTAAGTCCCTTAATTTATCTGCCACGGGTTTTAAAGAAAACTCTTCAACCACCTTGCCTCCCGGTTTACCCTGAACATCTTGACTTCGCCCAGTGTAAACCTGCCGAAGGGGTCTCCCAAGGTGTCCCATTAGCACTACTTTTTCAACCTCTTGGCCTAGAAGATAATTTATCGTTGGCAAACACTCTCTTAACCTCGCATCATCCGCCACCACGCCATTTTTCAGAGGAACATCCAAATCACAACGAACCAAAACTTTTTTTCCTTTAAAATCGAAATTATCCAGCTTGGGCAAGTTCATTCGAACAAATAATTATTTAATTTTTTCAATTTTTGCCAGTCTGCGCAGATATTTTTCTGTGCTGCAAAAGTTAGTCTCCACCATCATCTCTATCAAGGGCCGGGCTTCTTCCTCGGTCGTAAAATCAGCAGGAATCGACAAACAGTTGATATTATCATCTCTTTTGGCGATTCTGACCTGCTGTGGAGTAAAACCCAACCCGCAACGAACGTTCTTAAAGCGGTTGGCCACAATTGTCATCCCCACACCCGAACCGCAAAACAAAATCCCGAAATCTCCTTTCTTTATCTTTTTGGCTACCTTGATAGCAAAATCAGGATAATCATCTTCGGGATCAAGTTTTTCGTTACCTAGATCAATAAATTCCCAGCCTTTGTTGCGCAACCACTTTTTAATCTTCTCTTTCAGCTCAAAACCTCGGTGATCAGCTCCTAAATATATCATTTGTTTAAACCTCCTGGACAGGGCTAATAATTAAAAATTTTAAAAACAAATCTCATAACTTGGAAATCAAATCTTCCAGTTTTTGCCTAGGATTTTCTGCTAAAACAACAGCTGAGGAGACCAAAACTCCTTTTGCTCCTAAATCCATTGCCTTTTTTAAATCTTCTGCCTGATGAACTCCAGCGCCAACAATTAAGGGTATTTTGCCACAAAGTTCCACTGCATGCTTAATTGCTTTTGGATTAGAGTCTGTAATTGAAACCTCGCCGCCAATGAGCTCGCTAATTTCATAACCAACAAAGTCTGGCTTTAGTTTTACCAATCTCTCCATTTGTCCCAAGGTCTTACAACACACCATCACCTCAAAATTTTGTGTTTTGAATTTTGAATTTTGGATTTTGGATAATATCTGCTTAATTGTCCCCTGAGGAATCGGGTGTTCACTGTGGTTCAATAATGTTCCTTCTGCTCCCGCTTCCGAAACCGCCTCCAAATTTACCCAGCCGGTATATTGTCCTTGGGGTTGCCAATCTACATGCTGCACCCAAACCGGAATATCCACTGCCTGTCTTATTCTAAAAACGTCCACTGTCTGAACTACAGGAATTATCTTAACCGAAGCAAACTTATCCTGAGCTTGGCGAAGGATTTTTGCCAATTCTATCGCCTCCCTACCTGTACCTTGGGGATAAGTTTTGAAGTTGATAAATACTCTAAATTCCACCATTCTCCTCAAATTACTAATCACTAATTACCAGTCGCTAGTCACTAATTACTCTCCTATTTTACCTCAAATTCAGCAATTTTGCTATATTTGGGACCTTTTGCAGAAAGTTCGCTTTGAAAAAAGGCGATCTTCTCTGCGACAAATTCTTGTCCTTCTAATCCCTCTTTTCCTTCTAACCCGGTCAGCTCCATCTTCTTTCTCATTCTTCCAATCGTAATATGCGGTGAAAATCTCAACTCCTTTTCTGCCAATTTAATCCCCGCCCGTAAAACCCCCTCAACAATTTTTTTATATAAAGCAAATAGTTTCTCTTTTTCCCCTTCAACCTTAATCCAAATTCCATGAGGTTTTTTTCTGTCAGGGAAAAACTCCGCTTTGCCCAATCGCAACTTTATCTCCCCAAGCCTCCCCAAACTTTCCAACACCTCCAACACCTTCTTTTTCTCCTCTTCATTAATCTCTCCCAAAAACAGCAGCGTCAAATGTAAATTTTCTTTCTCCACCAACTTAACCTCCCCTTGTCTGGCAATTTTTCGCGAAAAAGCAAAAATCTTTTCCTTCAAATTTTCGGGTAAGTCAATGGCAAGAAAAGTTCTCATGTTTATTAAATTAAATTATACTTTGGATACGCTCAAGAAGTATAATTTTCTTAATGAAAAGAAAAAAGCAGCCATTTTTTTATCTCACTGTTTCTCTTCTCCTCTTTGTTCTCATCACTGCTTCTCTTGCTACCTTCATCTTTCTTCATCTTCCACCCTCTCCTCTCGCTTCTAACCCTTCTTTGTCCCCTGTTCCTTCTCGTCCCTCTTTCCGCGACCTTCTCCCTCATTCCTCCAGCAATTCAACCAATAACCAACAGCCCCCTTTAATAACCCTTATCGCGGTCGGTGACATTATGCTCGGCCGCTATTGTAATGTGCAAATGCTCAAGCAAAAAGACTTTCGCTATCCTTTCTTAAAAACTGCTGATCTTACTTCTTCCGCGGATATTGCTTTTGGCAATTTAGAAGCTCCTCTAGTAGAAAATTGTCCCACTACGCCCACGGGAATGACTTTTTGCGCTCGGCCAGAAGCAGTTCAAGGCCTTAAATTTGCCGGTTTTGACATTCTCTCTCTTGCCAATAATCATATCTTAAACTATGGCCAAAAAGGGCTGGAACAAACCCAAAGTTTTCTTTCATCCTCAAATATCCTTTACACTCCTCTATCCTCCTCTAACAACCTCGCCATAAAACAAGTGAACAACACAAAATTCGGTTTCCTTTCCTTTGACCTTGTTACTTATCCCCAAACATCTCCCCTCTCCCTAATCTCCCAAATTTCCCCAACCGTTGATATCTTAATTGTCTCCCTCCACTGGGGAGTAGAATATCAAAAAACTCCTACCTCCCAACAAAAGGATCTCGCCCACCAAATAATCGATTCCGGAGCCAAAGTTATTCTCGGCCACCATCCCCACGTGATTCAACCAGTTGAAGAATATAAAGGCGGCTTAATTTTTTATTCTCTTGGTAATTTTGTTTTCGATCAACCCTGGAGCGAGGAAACTAAAAGAGGTACCATGGCCAAGATAATTTTTCAGGGAAAAAATATTCAGTTTTATGAGTTGATTCCAATCTACATTGATCATCCCTGCCAACCCCAACCAAGTTAACCCTCCCCTCACCTTCTATAAAGCACTCCCCATAATTTTCTCTGCCCGATAATATCTTGCCAATTAACAAATGGCTTTTCCAACCAAACGCCTTCTGGCTTAACCAATTCTTTTGCCCAAACAACGCAAGGTTGAATTACTTCTACCAGAGAAAATCCTGGATATTTGACTGCTTGAAAAATAATTTCAGCGGTTTTCTCAATTTCAAGGGCATAAGTTCGTGCCACAAAACCCGCTCCCGAAACTAAAGCCAGATCAACTGCAGATAAGGCTTCAAAAGGATTTCCTTCCGGTGTCGAACGAGTCCTTACGCCTTTTGGTGTTCCTGCTGAAGCTTGACCAGTTGTTAATCCAAAAACAAAATTATTATTTAAAATCACCGTAATATCATCGTTTCGCTGAGCCGCGTGAACTAAATGATTTGCTCCCTCGCTCATAATTCCCCCTTCCCCTCCTTGAGCAATTACCAACAAATCTGGTCTTGCCATTTTAACTCCTACTGCCACCGGAATTGACCGACCATGCAAAGTGGCAAAACCGCAAACACGCAAAAAATTAATGGCATTGCCCGCGCAACCAATATCATAAGTCACCACCACATCTTTTGGCTCCCTTCCAATTCTTACCAAAGCCTTTTTCAAAGCCGCCAAAAAACCATATCCTCCACACCCCGGACACCAAGTTATCTCTTGATTAGTGTTAAAAACGTCAATATTGTTCGGCAATTTATTTTTATTTTCCCTTGTCATAAATATACTATCGCAAATTTCTAATTTCTAATGACTAATTTCTAAACAAATACAAATGCTCAAATTTTCAAATTTCAAAATTTTTGTTTTGGTAATTCGAATTTTAGTAATTTGATATTATTTAGGATTTAGAAATTAGGATTTAGGATTTTTTCTCTTAGTTCTCCTCTGAAAAACGGTCTTCCGTCATCTTTTAAAACTCTCTCCACTTTTTTTAAAGTAAATCTCTCAATTATTGCCGCTAGTTGTCCGGAAAAATTTTCCTCTATACAAATTACTCTTTTTGATTTTTGCAAAATCTCAACTGCTTTTCGAGGAAATGGCCACGGCCGCCAAATATGCAAAAAATTAAAATCAGGGTGGTCTTTCAAAAAATCTAAAATAATTTCTTTCGTTGACCCCCAACCAACCAAGGTAACCTCAGCTTTTTCGTCTCCATATTGCTCCACCCCTCCTAATCCTTCTTGTTCTTCTAGTCCTTTTAGTTTCCTCATTCTCTTTGCCATCATTTTCTCTCTGTTTTCCTTATCATCCGAAGAAAACCCCCACTCATCATGTTCATAAGAATTTGTTAAAAAAACTGTTTGCCCCGGCAAAGCTCTCGGTGAAATCCCGCTGTCAGTAATCTGATAACGTTTATAGCTTCCATAATTTCTATAATCGTTATAAAGTTTATCTTCATCTTCCTTCTGTTTTAACTTTTCTTTATCCTCTGAAAACCGACTCTCAGCCAAATACTTATCAGTCAGCAAAATCACTGGCACCTGATACTTTTCTGCCAAATAAAACGCCTCTTCTCCAAATCTCCGACACTCTCCCACATCCCCCGGCGCCAGAACTATTCTTGGAAACTCCCCCTGACCGGCATTAATCACAAAATTTAAATCCGCTTGCGAGGAAAAAGTTGCCATTCCAGTTGACGGTCCGGTTCTTTGTCCCACTACTATCACCAAAGGAATCTCTGCCATCCCCGCCATGCCCAAACCCTCTACCATCAAAGAAAAACCTCCGCCAGAAGTTGCCACCATTGCTCTTTTCCCCGCGTAAGACGCACCAATTGCTGCCATAATCCCGGCAATCTCATCCTCAGGTCTAAAGACTTGGACCTCTGACCTCAAAGCCAGCATTGTCAAAATCGAATTTATCGGTGTCATTGGATAAATTGCCGCAAAACCACACTTCGCTTCCAAAAAACCCTCCACCATCGCCTCATTCCCAGATAAATTGGTAATTTTTTTCTCACTTCTCACTTCCCATTTCTCGACCCACTTCTCACTTCCCACTCCTACCCCAATCTTATATCCCTGCTCAACCGCTTCCAAATTCAGCTTTAAAATCTCCGGTTTTCCCCCGAATTCCTCTTTTATTTGCTCTTCCAAAATTCCTAATTCAAACCCTAAAATCCTCCAAATAAATCCCAATCCTGCTGTATTGGCGACCAACAAATTCCCCAGCTTTTTGGCAATTTCCTCTAAACCAATTTCTCCTGCCTCAAACCCTCTTTTTTCTCCTATCTCCCTTATCTCCCCTAAATGTCTCTCGTAATTCTCCTTCCCAAAAGCCAAAAGTAAATCAATCTTTTCTACCGGCGCTAAATATTTTTCTGAAGAAAAAACCACCAAAACATGATTATCCCCGCCCCGAATCCTTGAAGGATATTCCGGGTACATTAAAGAATAAAAACCCAAGCGGTTCAAAGCTTTGCTTAAAATCTCTCCCGCCTGCATCATTCCTGCTCCTGCCGGGCCTGATAATTTAATAGCAAAATCTTTCATAAATTTCTAATTAACCTAATTGCTCCAATTTCTAATCAAATCCCAACTTGAAGTGGGAAGGTTGAGGTAGGAAGTTGGATTTTGATATGGGATGTGAGATTTTGTTTCCCACTTCCCACTTCTTTGTCCAGCCTCCCAATTCTAATT
>Ga0078972_1007939_pt1 | contig 20849 bp, 24 predicted proteins | sample YelNatPaOPGAMG01_FD_67568 | JGI IMG/M metagenome (GOLD analysis project Ga0078972, IMG submission 67568) | Hot spring thermophilic microbial communities from Obsidian Pool, Yellowstone National Park, USA - OP-RAMG-01 (SPADES assembly) (version 2) | ecosystem: Environmental > Aquatic > Thermal...
CCTACTAAAACTGTTTCAAAACGTCGCTTTTCTCCATAATATAGCCACAATAATGGCATTTCAAGATTAGGGGCTCCTCGCTTTTAACATAAAACTTGGATTGGACAGGCTCGTTGCTGTTGCTTATGCAAGCCGGATTGGCACATTTAACAATGCCTTCAATAACGTTTGGAAGCTTAACCCGCCTTTTCTCGACAACATCATAGTTTCGAATAATGTTTATGGTTGCATGGGGCGCCAAAAGGGCGATTTTATGAACCTCTTCGGGTTTAAGCTCCCTCCCCTCAATTTTGACAATGTCCTTAACCTTAAACCGTTTGCTTGGAACATTAATGGCGATGGTGATTATGCGTTTCTCCTTGCCAGTTATCCCCAAAATTTTAATAACGTCCAAAGCGTGCCCACCTGTTATGTGGTCGATAACTGTTCCATCCTTAATTTTAGAAACATACAGCATTGTTTCGCTCATGTGCGGTTCCTCGCACCTTTTAGAAGGCTATTATCAGTGCATAGATAAAAGGTTTTTATCCGCTTATCGCAGGTGTCCGCAGTGTCAATTTTAACAGTCATTGAATTGCTAAATTTGATACCCCCTCTTCTCTCTATAGTTTTCCACACGGCTGAAAAGGTGAATAAAAAGTTATTTAAGTGAAACACGGCGCTTTGTCTAAAAGGGTGTAAACTTGAAATTCGAGGGAAGAGACATAATCTCCATCCGAGACTTTTCACGTGAAGAAATAGACTACATTTTAAAAGTTGCTAGGGCAATGGAGCCCCTAGCCCAAAAGGGCTCAGACATGCTTAGGGGGAAAATCCTTGCAACACTTTTCTTTGAGCCTAGCACACGCACCCGCCTAAGTTTTGAGGCGGCCATGCACAAGCTTGGGGGCTCAACAATAGGGTTTGCAGAGGCTGAAATAGCCTCTGTTCGGAAGGGTGAAAATTTGGCGGATACTGTTCGCACGGTTGAGAATTATGCGGATGTAATAGCCATAAGGCATCCCCTTGAGGGAGCTGCAAGACTTGCAGCTGAATTTGCAAAGGTTCCAATAATTAATGGTGGGAGCGGAGCGGAGGAGCATCCTACACAGGCATTGTTGGACCTTTACACGATTATGAAGGAGAAGGGCAAAATTGACGGTTTAAAAATTGCCCTCGTAGGCGACCTGCGTTATGGGCGGACTGTTCACTCCCTGGCTTATGCCCTTTCCTACTACAATGTGGAATTGTATCTTGTCTCGCCTGAAACTTTGAGGATGCGGCGGGAGGTTCTCGAGGAGATTAGGGAGAAGATTCCAGTAACCGAGGAATCTGACATTAAGAAGGTTGTTCCGCTTTTAGATGTTTTATATGTGACCAGAATACAGAAGGAGCGTTTCCCAGACCCTGCCGAGTATATTAAGGTTAAGGGTTCCTATAAAATTGACTTGGAAACTCTGAGCATGGCTAAAAAGGACTTGATTGTTATGCACCCGCTTCCAAGGGTTGACGAAATAGCTGCAGAAGTTGATGGAACAACCCACGCCCGCTACTTCCAACAAGTCTGGAACGGCATAGTAACAAGAATGGCGCTTCTGGCACTAATACTAGGTGCAGTGAAATAGTTAAAGCTCTACCTAAACCTAATAGAAAAACTTCAAGGCAGTATGCAAAGAGGAAAACTCGGCATAATCATGGTAAACATAGTTTTCAAAAAATTTTCTCTTCGATCCAAACGGGTCCTGCAACCTTCAGCTGCTTTGTTAATTCTTGAAATAGCTTTTCCAAATTCTTTTTATTCTTTCCATAATCAAAGAGTGTTGTTGGAACAATACATTCTGATCTAGCTTTGACTAAACTTCTGCCCTCATCAGTTTTAATTATTTCAATGATGACTTTTTCGCCCCAGGAACGAAATGTCTTGCCACATTTGCCATATAACTCGATTTTTGTGAGAGGTCTTTCATTATGAACTTTCTCTTCGGTAAAGGAGATACCCACTTTAGACATTGTATCTTTAATAACTTTTGAAACTTCCTCAAGGTCATTTTCAAAAGTTATTTCTCCCACTGCTCCTTTACCCACTTACCGTCACCATAATCATTTTCGATCCGCGCTAATATAAATTTAAAATAGCTGTTTCTAAACATGTTTAGATTCTTTCGATGGTAAACGATTTGGGATATTAATCCTAAAAACGTGTTAGAGTTGTTAACGTGTTGACGGAGCAGCATATAGGACATTTTTGAAGCGTTCCAAACCAGCTTTTGCGGCATTGACTGCAATAGGTTAGATTGCGGTTATATGTGAAAAATCTTAGCTTATAATCTTCTGCAAGCTTTTTCGTTAACATGAAAAGTGTTTCCGGCGTGTATGCAGCTTCTCCAAGTTCCAAAACTGTTAGGTTTCCGCCGACAAGCGGTTCATATAGTTCTTTTTCAACACCCAAAATCCTTAATCGGTTTTCCCAGTTTTGGAGGTTTATTCGGCTGTATACTGAATAGTATGGCTTTTCTCTCGTTCCAAGGAAGCGAACCTTTGCGACACCAAACCTTTCGATGTCCTGTTTTGCCAACCTTTCAGAAGCATCAGCCCAGGGCAATGCTGAAGGAAGCAGTCTCCCCTCATGCCTTCCCCTTGGGAGAAATTCTAGCACGTGCTTCACTATTTTGGAGGCAAAATTCAGAGAATTTTCGTCCTCATATATGCTTTTTCCGCCGATTGTTTCTGAGGTTTCCTTCAACCCTATGAGGTTTATTAGGCGGGCGGAGTTTTCAATCCTAAAATATTGGTCACCGTTGGCGGAATGCATTAGAAATGGGAGAAAACCTTTTCCACGCTGTTTTAATATTCTATACTTTATTTCTAAGGCTCTTGTTGCCATTTCAAGTCTTTCCCTTAAAAGTGTGAAGAATTTTGCTTCGTCTTTTCCGCTTTCGTAGGCTATTCTGGGAATGTTAACAGTCACTATTCCTAAAATGCCCGTTCGCATCGTGTCAATTTCCCAGTCTCCTTTAAAGTCTGCCTTAAGAACGCCGCCAGATGGAGAAAAAACAGAGCATTGATTATTCCCGTCTAAAAGGTTTGCAAAGTATGGTGTTCCCCTTTCTGATGCCAGATGGTGCGCCTTAAGAAGGGTTTCTGATGCCCTATCATTTGTGAAAGTTTCACGGCGAATCTTAATTATGAGTTTCGGGTTTAAAAGAGGCTTTTCAACGCTTTCTTCAGCGAAAACTTCAAGCATTAGCGAGGCTAAAAGCTGGCTTTCTTCAAGGAAATCCCCATAACAGCCACTTGTCAAGCCAGCTGCTGGCTTGTCCGCCAAGAATTCTGGAAGTGTCAGCTCAAGATTTATTGAGGCGTTAACGTGTCGGCTGACATTAAGAATGAAAAGCCTCAGAGCCTCTTTAACAGTGGCTGTATCCAACCCTTTCATGAAGGGTGCTAAAAAAACGTTAAAGTATTCAAGCACTTGTGTGCCGTTGGCTTCTCTGGATGTTTGTAATAGGATATTAAAAGCTAGGTTTAGGGCTGAATCTAAACTTCTCGGCGGCTTTATGAAAGGTTGGGAAACATCTGTGGATGTTGGATTTAAGCCGTTTTTAATGAAGAATCTTAAATCGTGGATTATTTCGCTTGGCTTTAGAATCCAGGAGCCTAAATTGTGAATGTGAATTTCTCCTGAAAGGTATGCGTCTGCAATGTCCCTTGGCAATATGCTGAGAAGTGTATACTCTTCAAGGACGTTTCTCCCAAACTCTTCAAAGGCTGAAGACGCATTAACTGATGTTCTACCCCTCAGCAGACAAGCTGAAACGTCATGTACTGGAAGTCCTAAACGGGTTAGTTTGTGGCGGTATTCCTCCAATCCCCTTTCAATGAGGATTCCGTTAACAACCTCCCTTATGAGGGGGGCGGTCAAATAGCGGGTCCTAGCCTTAAGAAGACGTTTTTCAGCTTCTTTGGCAATTTTCTGGGCGAGTTCTGGGGGCATGCCAGCTTCTTTTATTAGGGAGTTTGCAATCTTTGTGGTGTCAAACTCTTCAAGGGTAAAGCGGGATGTTCTAACGAGAATTCTCTGCATCCTTAAACTCCGTTTCTCAATTTCCTCAACCACGTCAATAACCATCTTGCCCAAATCTGTTAGCCGATATTTCTTAGACTCAACATCAGCCTCAATCAAGTCTGCCTTAAGCAAAAACTTCAAGTGGTAAGCGAAACGGCCAGCATCCCGACTGGGATTCATCTTTAAAATGCCCATAAGCTCAGTGTAAGAAAGCGGACCATAATCGAAAAGCGCATTTAAAATGTTAAGCCTAACAGCCGAAGAAACAGCCTTCAAAACACGGATTCCCCGCACACGCTGATGCTGACTAGACAAGCCTTCCAACCCCCTCTTCTATAGCAGTAATAGTAGTTATAGCCTAGATAAAGGGTTTAAAGGTTAAGAAAACACCTTTATTAAACCTACACAAAACTAACATTAGACAAAGCAAACACTCAAGCATAAAATGGGGCTGTCGGCTAGCTTGGTCTAGGCTCTGAGCCTCGGGCGCTCGGGACCCCGGTTCAAATCCGGGCAGCCCCACTTTCCGATGGCAACCTACAGTTTCCATTCCTTCCCTTTTTGTGAAAGCGGTTTGTTTTTGGCTTTGTTTTTGGTTTAGAGTTTGTAGAAGGCTTATTTGCTGTTGTGTGAGGGGGTTTGGGACGGTCCTGGGACGGTCCCAGCCATGTATCTGGGGCTGTCCTAAGAGTAGTGCTGTTAAAAAGTCGTTTATTCCCATTTTGGCTTCTCTCGCTTTTGCCCTAAGGAGCTCTGCAACTTCCCTTTTTAGGCATAAGCCTGTATAGCCCTGCTTAGGCATTTTCCATTTCACGCGCCTTTACATTTATTATTTACATTTATTATTTTGTGGTTTCGGGTTTTTAAATGGCAGTAAAAATTTTCTTGTAACTGGTTTTGCTATGAGTTACCAAATGTATTTGTTTAATGGGCTTTTTATTTTCGGTTTGAAGTTTTCGCATGCGTTATCTTCTGGGTTCACGTAATTCTTCTTTCGGTGGCACCAGTATTTATCCTCCATTGAAAAGTAGTCTATGAAACGGCATTCCCGACACTTATGAACAGGCAAGTTCAGTTTTCCTCTTCCTTTTCAATTCTTCGTGTTCCATTATGGCGCATGTCATGCACACATATTTATTAGGCATTTTTAGGCTTCTGAACATTTTCCCGCCTTCAGCAACAGTCATGCCGCATCTTGGGCAAACAGCCTTTTTCCTAACGATTATAACGTCTGCTTCTTGCATGGGCGCGCAATGCTCGAAAACGCGAGAAGAATGCTACAATGCGCGCGAATCCGGGCAGCCCCACCATTTTAAGGGCATGGTTTTTAGCTTTGATGTGCAATAGGATTTGTGGAGAAGGCTTTTGTCTGAAAGCGGCTCCAACAAAATTAGAAAGCCCAGACTTTTTGACATGCCAGAGTATAAAAACTGCGAGTACAAGGGCAGGATACTGCTGGAACCGGTGCCCATACAATATATGGCGAAAGCGTTGAACCAAAGGATTTAATTTTAGAAAATAACTTAAATGTACAATTCATCCGAGGTGAAGAGAAATGGACAAAACAGATAGCATATTCATGGAAGTCCGTAAATTTGCGAGAAAGCATCTTTTAGAAATGGAAGCCAAGAGCGTCTGCATGGAGTACGGTATCCCAGTCACCCGGTTTAAGCTTGCCAAAAGCGAAGCTGAAGCCGTCAAATTTGCAGAGGAAATAGGCTATCCAGTCGTTTTGAAAATTGTTTCGCCGGACATCCTCCACAAGTCTGATGTTGGAGGAGTCATGCTAAACTTGAAAGACGCAAAGGATGTTCGAAAAGCCTACAAACAAATAATGGAGAACGTGCAAAAACATAAGAAAGACGCCGAAATCCTCGGCGTTCTCGTCCAGGAAATGGCCCCACCATCAACAGAAGTTATAGTTGGAGCCATTAAAGACCCCCAGTTCGGCCACGCCCTAATGTTTGGACTTGGAGGAGTCTTCGTAGAGGTTTTAAAAGATGTCACATTTAGAATCACGCCAATAAATGAGGAGGAAGCCCGCGAAATGATCAGCGAAGTTAAGGCTTACCCGCTTCTAAAAGGTTATAGGGGAATGCCCCCAGCAGACATAGAAGCCATAATACAAATCCTCCTGAACACTTCTAGGCTTGTTTCCGAACACCCAGAAATTAATGAGCTTGACCTAAACCCGATAATGGTCTACGAGAAAGGAGCAAAAACCGTGGACGCAAGAATAATCCTTGAATAAAATGCGTTTAACCTAGGTAAAATGAATGACTGAAAAAAGACAACTGGCAAACAAGCTTAAGGAGTGGGCTAAGAGCGAAATTTTTTCAAAAACTTCTGTTCCGCTGGGAATGCCGTTCTTCATTAGGCTTGACGGTTGGAGGTTTCGTGAACTTTCAGAACGTATAGGCGCAGAGAAACCTTTTGACAAAAAGTTTGCACAATGCCTAGTTAACTCTGGCAAAGCCCTATTTGAAAAGGGGTTCAGCCCAACCCTAATATACATAGCCAGCGACGAACTAAACATACTTTTCGATGGAAAAGCTCCCTTCAGCGGCAGAGTTGAAAAAGTAGATTCCGTTCTTCCAAGCCTTATCTCATCAGCGTTCTTCGTTCAGCTGCAGGAGCACTTCGGAAAAAAGGTTGCGGTAGCCTTCGACTCCCGCATAATCCCCATGCTAAACCACCAGAAAATCGTGGAATATTTAGCTTGGAGGCAAACAAACGCATGGAGAAACCACAACAATGCTTACGCCTACTGGCTCTTAAGAAAAATGGGCTTTAAACCATCAGAAATAGCGAAAAAGTTGAAGGGCATGAAAACCGAAGAGCTTCATGAAATGCTGTTTAAGCATGGCGTAAATTTGGCTAAAACACCCCAATGGCAAAGGAGAGGCATCCTCCTATACAAGAAGCCCTATCAAAAAATGGTGGCCGATCGAAGCGTCACCCGCTGGGGAATCGAGGAAAACTGGGACTTACCCCTCTTCTCCTCAGAAGAAGGAGCAAAATTAATCCAACAGATTATTGAATGGATTAAACAAAAGGAGAACCCCATTGTCAAAGAACGAGAAAAAGCAAGAAATCGAGGAATTATCTAGGAAACTTTCAGCTTTAAGAGAGCAAAGGGACAGGTTAAAGGCTGAAGCAGAAAATTTAGCTGAAAAAAGGAACACACTTAACCAAAAACTGAAAGCCCTAAGCGTTGAAATTCTGAAACTGAAAAATGCCAGAAACGAGGCGAACGCAAAAGTTAAGGAGTTAAAACAGCAGAGAAGCCAAATTAAAACCGAAATAGCTCAAAAAATTGAGGAGCTTAAAGGTTTAAGGAACGAGCTTGAGCTAATTTTAAAAAAGAAGCCTACAAGAAGTTTTAAGGCTTTAGAAAAAGAAGTTGAAAGCCTTGAATGGAAAATCCAGACAACACCCCTAAACCTACAGGAGGAGAAAAAACTCGTCGAGCAAGTTATGCAACTACAAAGTCAAATAAGCATTCATAAGAAAATCGAACAGCTAAACCAGAAAAGGATTGAATTAAAGGCTGAGGTGAAAGCCCTACAAGCAAGAGCTGAGCTTCTCCACAAAAACATTTTAGAGTGTGCAAAGAAAAGCCAAGAAATCCACCAAGAACTTCTCAAAAGGGTTGAGGAAGCGGAAAAAATCAAAAAAGAGGCAGACAATGCCCATGAGCTTTACCTCAAAACTCGAGATAAGATAAGGTCTCTTCAAACAGAAATGGCAAAAATCTCTAATGAAATAAAAAGTTTTAAGGAAGAAATTTCCGCAGAGGAGGAAAAAGAGCGAAAGGAAGCCGAGGAAAAGCTCTTAGAAGCCATGGAAAGACAAGCTAGAGAAAAACTGAAGCGGGGCGAAAAACTCACATGGGAAGAATTTAAAGTGTTAGCCGAGAAAGGATTAGCATAAACTTAAAGTAACTTCACATAAATATTGACATGGAAGAGAATAAATGAGTGAAACGGGTCAGAAGCAGAAAAAAATTCTAATCCTATGCGTTGACAGAGACGGAGACCTAACAGCAAAGGCTGAAATAAAGACGCCATTAATAGGCAGGGACAAAAACCTCAACGCAGCCGTTTCCCTAGCCCTAAAAGACCCTGAAGAGCCAGACGCAAACGCCATGTTTGAAGCCATAAGAGTTTATGACCGCCTCATAAGCGAGAACAAGCCAGATGAAATCTTTGAAATAGCAACAATTTCAGGCACAGAACTTGGAAGCATCAGCGCAGACAGGAAAATAGTTGCCGAATTAAACGAAGTGTTAAATTCTTTCCCCGCAAGTGAGGTTATTTTGGTTACGGACGGCTATTCTGATGAAGCTGTTTTGCCCCTTATAGAGTCAAGGGTGCCAGTTTCATCCGTGAGGAGGATAATCGTTAAACACAGTGAATCCATCGAAGAAACAGCAGCCCTATTCTCAAAGTATTTAAAAACAATTCTGGAAAATCCCAGATATTCGCGCATAGCTTTAGGGTTGCCGGGGCTTCTCTTCCTAATTTTGGGTGTCCTTGCAATATTCGGCTTGGTCCACTATTATCTAATGGCGTTCATTATCGTTTTGGGAACCTACATGTTCATCAAGGGTTTTGGAGTTGACAAAATGGCGAAGAAGGCTTATGTATGGGTTAAGGAGTACTCTCCGCCTCCCCTTCCGGTGCAGATTTCCGCGTTTTCTACGCTTGCTGGTATTCTATGCATGGCTATAGGTCTTTATTTAGGATATACTGCAGCGTCGGAAGCCATATCATCGCTAGGTATAGACATGTCCAACTGGATGAATGTTTTTTCACCACTAGTTGCAGGCTACTTTATCATGGACTCAAAAGACCTCGCTATTGTGGGGATCTGTGTAGCCCTAACCGGAAGGGCCATACGTTGGTATTTTGAAAAGGACTCGAGGCTTTTGCGCAATGCAGCTTTAATAGTCTTGGTTGGATGGACTAGGCAGATTCTCGACGCTGCTTCTAACATTTTGATAAACCCGAAAATTGGTTATGAAGTTTTAATATTTTCAATTGTTGTGGGCATTTTGCTGGGTGTTGCATCGCTTTTGATCATAATTGTTATCCATAGGTCCGCTAAAGGATTTTTCAAGGAGACTGGGGAGAAGGTTGAAGAGTTTAAGGAAGAAGGCTAAAATTGCAATTGTTGGCGGGACAGGCTTCGAGAAACTTTTTGCAAATTTTGAAAAAGTAATTGTGGGAACCCCCTACGGGGTTCCACCACCCTTATTTGTTGGCGAGATTGGCGGCAGGGATGTTATTTTCCTCCCAAGGCATGGTCCTGAACATTCTGTTCCTCCACACAAGGTGAATTATAGGGCAAACATATACGCGCTACATGAGGTCGGAGTGGAAAGGATTATAGCCGTCAACGCCGTCGGCGCAATAAACTCAAGTTTTAAACCTGGCGACATTGTTGTTCCCCATGATTTTGCCGACTTTACGAAGATGCGCCCCGCAACCTTTTATGATGAAGCCCCAGTCACACATATTGACGTTTCACAGCCGTACTGCCCAGAAATCCGTAAAATGCTGGTTGAAAGTGCCGAAAAGCTTGGTCTGCATGTTTGGTCTAAAGCCGTGCTCGTCTGCACAGAGGGGCCGCGCTTTGAAACTCCCGCAGAGATTGAAATGTTTAGGCGTTTAGGCTTTGATGTTGTTGGCATGACCGGTGTTCCTGAAGCAGTGCTCGCTAGGGAGCTTGAAATTTGTTATGCATGTGTATGTTTTGTTTCTAATATGGCTGCTGGAATGCAGGAGCGTTTAACACCTAAGGAGGTTTTTGAGGTTTCACGAAGGGTTCAGCCCAAAATAGAGCAACTTTTAATTGAGACTGTTAAGGCTTTACCAATTGAACGTAGAAAATGCCCATGTGTGAACGCGCTCAAAGATGCGAGGCTCAAATAGATGCTAAAAACTGTTCTGTCAGCCCTTGGCGCATACAAGCTTTATGAGAAGTGGCTTTGGCACCAGGTTAAAAATAACGTTAAACCGGAGCATATGGCCATAATTTTGGATGGAAATAGACGGTGGGCCTCAGAGAAGGATCTTGACCCATGGTATGGCCATAAAGAAGGGGCTGAAAAGGTTGAGAAGCTTCTTGAATGGTGCCTAAAGCTTAACGTTAAGTCCATAACTTTGTACGCGTTTTCAACAGAGAACTTTCGCCGTCCTAGGAGGGAAGTTGAAGAGATCATGCGTATTGCTGGTGAAAAACTTCAGAAAATCATAACAGATGAGAGGATACATAAAAACAAGGTTAGGGTTAAAGTCATCGGCAGAACCCAGCTGCTTCCAGAAAATTTGCAAAAGATCATAGGCGACGTGGAAAAAGCCACTCAAAACTATGATAAACACTTTTTAAATATAGCCTTCGCATATGGCGGAAGGGCTGAAATAGTGGATGCTGCAAGGAAAATTGCGGAAAAAGTGCAGAGAAAAGAGCTTGCTCCAGAAGACGTTAATGAGGAACTTTTTGAGCAACACCTTTACACTTCGCACATGCCAAAGCAAGACCCAGACCTAATAATAAGAACTTCTGGAGAAGAAAGGCTAAGCGGATTCCTATTGTGGCAGTCAGCCTACAGCGAACTATGCTTCCTAGACGTTTACTGGCCCGACTTCCGCTTAATAGACCTTTTAAGGGCTGTCAGAACTTTTCAGAAGCGCAAAAGGCGTTTTGGAGCCTAAAATGGAAAACTTTTGGAGTGGTTATGCTCTTTTTTTGGCACTTATTATGGAGATGACATCCCTATCCTTTAGTATGTAGTCTTCTCCAACACGTTTTCTTTCTCTGGCTTCTACTGCGTAGATGAAGCTTTCGCCCAGTTCTGTGTGAATTAGGTAGGCGAGTTCACGGGCTGTGGTCCCATATGGAACGAGATAAGCGTCTGGCAAAACCCTCCCATGATGGTCTGATAAGTGCTCCAAATCCTCAACCGGGTAGACTGTAATCATGTTTAAAAGTTTAAAGTAAGCCATATTTACTGCTTCTTGAACCCCTGTGGAGCCAAATTTCAGCAAAACTTTTTCCCTTATCGTTTCCAATGCTTTGAGCTGGCTTTCAGTAAGCTTCTCCGGATTATTAATTTTGAAGTTGCAGTCTCCGGGTCTGTAATCTATAAGTTTTTTCTCCGCAGCCCTCCTTAGGGCAAGTTCGGCTTCCGCACAGCATGGAACCACGATATAGTTCAGTTTTTTAAGCCTTTCAAGGTTTTCTTCGGCTTTTGGGGCGTCCATTTTGTTTGCAGCTATGAGCATTGGCTTTGCAATCTGCCTTAAAGCGTCAATAAACTTTAGGAAGTCTTCCTCACTCCAGCTTGTGGGTTTGTCAGCGTTCAAGCCGGTTCTCCTTACCGCTTCAAAAATGTGAGCTCTTCTTATTGCTAGGCCGCTTAGCCTCTCTTCCAGAATTGAGATTAGGTCTTTTGATTCGGATTCGGCTGTTCTTGCTATTTTTGCCCAATCCCTTTTGAGGATGTTAGCCATCCACATGGTTATTTCATGCTCTAAAAATTTTACATCCTCAACTGGGTCGTGTTCGCCAGGCTTGCAGATTCTCCCCTCAGAGTCTGTTCCGCCAGAAGCATCAACAATGTGGATTAGCACATCCGCCTTCCTTATTTCGTCCAAGAACTGGTTGCCCAAGCCTCTCCCTTGCCAAGCACCAGGCACAAGTCCGGCACAGTCAATGAACTCAACTGGAATTAGTCTGATGCCGTCGATGCATAGGGAGTTTACAGGTGTGTCTTTAACCCCAAACTCTTTGCATACGCAGGGCGTTCTCACATAGCCTATGCCTCTGTTCGGCTTTATAGTCGTAAAGGGATAGTTTGCAATTTCAGCAGGCGCAAGAGTTGCTGCACTAAAAAATGTTGACTTTCCAGTGTTGGGTTTTCCAACTATTCCCAGCAGCCTTGAATAGGACTTCTGCATCCAAACCCACGTACACTAATGTTTACATGCGGCTTTGGCTATATGGCTTGTGCCACCTTTACCATATAAGCCCTTTCCAGAACGCCTAAAAATAATTAGCAAAATGAGCATGGATGCCGCCAAAATGCCCATGTATAAGGCGAAGGTTTTGAGAACAAGCATCCAAGCATTGTTTAACGTTTTTCCAATATTTTCAAGTGCTTCAATGACGCTTGAGCTTGCAATTTGAGCGGATGTTTCCCAAGAGTCTATAGCCTTTTGAAGGCAGATTTTGCTTTCCAAAAGCTCCCGCTCTACCTTTTTAATTTCGGATGGAAAAATTAGGGAAGTTCCGAAAATTTTCCCGAGAGATAGGGCAAATTCTGCTTGCCTTATCCTTTGAACAGCGGAAACGATGTTTTGGGCAAAGGCGCTGTCATCAAACGTGTTTGGCTGGAGCGCCGTTAATTGGACGGTTTGCTCATCCACAAGTTGCGTTTCTGTGCCATTTATGTAATAGTTTGAGTAGGGTATAACCTCTGGTATGCTTTTAATTGAGCTGAAATGTTTGTTATCTATAGCGTCGAAAAGCTGCCATGTTGCGTCCACGGGTATCCATCCATAGTTTTCTAGGTAATACTCTGCCCACATATGCCCATCCTTCAAAACCTCATTCATATAATGGAAGGCGAAGCCTGCTTGAACTCTTGCTGGAATCCCAGCGGCTCTGCATAAAGCAGCGAAAAGGTAAGAGTATTCGGAGCAGTCTCCTATGCCATGCTCTAAAGCCCAAAGGGCACCCTTCTCGTCTTCTTGTATCTCATACCGCAAATAACTGACCACAAAATTGTATATCAAGCGGGCTTTCCTATGCGGGTCACTCTCGTCACCAGTTATTTCCCGTGCCTTTTCCACGATTTCCGTGCTGTTTGATTCTATGAATTCTTCCGGCTGCGTATATTTCATGTAAAGCTCTGAACTTTTATTGTAGTCTCCTATTAAGCTGGAGTTAACAGTGTAAGTGATGCTGAAAGAAAGAATACGATAGTCAAACTCCACCATAAATGTTTGACCCGGCGAAAACGCTAAATCTTTCCAGTAAGCATACACGTTTCCGGAACCATCCCTTATGAAATGGTATCCGCCTGGCTGAACACTGTATAGTATGGCATAGTGTCTTGCTGTCTCGTTACAAATTAATGGAACGTAAAGGTTTACACCAGTTACTATGCCCGGCGTTGGATTTGTAATTTCAATTATATGTCTAAGCCTACTGACAAAAACTTCTTCCACATCATATTTTAGGATGCTGGGGCTTTCAGTGTTTTCAGCCACCGTTGGCGGAAGGAAAACTGACAGAACAATTATCACGAAGGCGACAACCATGAAATACCGAAACCCGTTTCCCATTTTATTCTTGCTATAACACAACGAAGAAATTATTAAGGTTATATGAGTTACAAAGCGTTCAGTCTTCTGGACTTTGAGCTGAAAACTCTATGGCTTGAATTAGCCCTCTGGCTATTGAAAGAAGGTTTATTGCAACCATGATTGCCAGCAAGGGAATAAACTCTACGGTGAAGGTGAAACCAGCATAATCCATACTTAAAACGCCGAAGTTTGTTGAATATGCAATGTAAACAATTAGGAAGAAGGACCTTAAAATAATGAATACATATTTGTAAATGGTGTTTTCGCTGATTCTAATTGCGAATGTGAAGAAAAGCGAGGCGCAAACCAAAATCCAATACAATGCTGAAAACTGCAGGAAAAAGTTACCTAAAAAAGATGAAAGTAATAGCCATATAAGAAACCAGACCACTCCGTAAATGGCTGTTACAAGCGCCACTTTGACAATCTTAACAAGGAATTTTCGACGGCTAGATTTGGCCTCAACTTCGTTCATGGACTCCCCCACCGCTCTTCATGGATTAATATATTCTCAAAGTATAGGCGGACTATGCCACTATTGGTTAATTCTGGAATCGGTATTTCGAATACTCCATGGTAAAGTGCCTTAGAAGACACGTTTATTTGCTGTCCCATTGAACCAACTGGAATATTTGATTGATCGAGAATTTCTAACCGCAACAAGCCGCTTATTGGGAAGGATGCATTATTGAAAAAGCTCACAGAAAAGACCTGATGCGTTTTATTGCAGCCGGTATGCTGTATTGTCGGATTACTAAAGGGTGCACCCCAATGAAACGTAAAATTCTTTGCAATTTTAAAGGCTATCGCATAAGCCACTCGAAAGTGAAAAGCCACAATTGCATTAAGTTCTGCATCGTTTGTTAAGAGTTTCCTATCCTTCGAAAGTAAATCCTCCAAGCTGATCGAGGCGCTTAAGTTGGATGCAACCATTTCCCCAGCTGGAATTTTCAATTGTTGCGTTGAAAACTCCGCGATTTTTCCCGCTTCGCCATAAACGTCTATGCTTATGCACACCTCTGAGAGTTCATAAAAGCCTGTGTTGTTTATGCGGAAAGGTATCAACATGGACAAATTTCCGTCGGATAATGTTAGGTTTGGCTCTCCTATGCCGGCTATATTGCCTCCTTCAAGAAGTTGAATTAGTGAAAGCGCCACAGTGACTGGTAGCATTAATATGGCAATCCATAGAACTGCAATTATCAATCTTAAGGCTCTGATTGTATGCCGCAACTCTGAATTCCTCTCGTATTTTTAGGCTTTAGGTTTTCTTCTCTTCAGCTTTTGGCTGGGTTTGCTGAGGTGTTTGTGGTTGAGGCTGTGGAGGTGGTTGCTGGAGCTTTGGAGGGGGAGGTGATGGAACTGGTTTTGCCTTCGCTTCTTTATAGAGTTGTATACCCCTCATTGTTGCAATTGAGCCAACCCAACCCATTATTCCAAGAAACATTATCTTGATTACGGCTTCCGTTATTGGTCCAAAGATTTCTCCCAGGGCTTTTGAAAGGTCTTGGGATGTTATAATGCTCACAACGGATGTCAGCATCAAATACGCCATCACAAAAGTCAAGACAAGCAACAGCAAGCCTACAACTATAATTGCATAGGCTACAATTTCTGCTTTATCATCTTTCATTTTGCATCAACCAGCTTTAAGGCTATTTCTCCAGCAAACTAATATAAAAATAATATGCATTACACCGGAAGATTGCAAAAGTCTTAAGTGTTCTAGAAGCCGTGAAAACCACTGACCGAAATGAAAGCCGCTGTATATTACAGTCAGAAGGATATAAGGATAGAGGAAATTCCAACTCCGAAAATTGGGCGTGGCGAAGTTCTCGTGGAGATGAAGGCATGCGGCATATGCGGCTCGGATTTGATGGATTGGTACCTGAAAAATCGCGCCCCACTGGTTCTTGGACATGAGCCTTCTGGTGTAATTGTCGAGAAAGGAAGGGATGTAAAAAATTTTGATGTTGGAGATAGGGTTTTCGTTCATCATCATGTGGCATGCTTAAAATGCCATTACTGTACGCATGGAGACTACACTCTTTGCGAGCAGTTCCACAACACAAACATTATTCCCGGGGGTTTCGCCGAATATTTTAAGGTTCCAGCCCCCAACCTAAACTTGGACACTCTGAAAATTCCCGACGGCATCTCTTTTGATGAAGCCACCTTAATTGAACCCGTGGGCTGCTGTTTAAGGGCCATTAAAAAATGTGGAATCCAAAAAGGGGATTCTGTGGCTATAATTGGGGCTGGGGCAACAGGCATTATCCACACAGTTTTAGCGAAGGTTTTTGGCGCTGGGAAAGTCGTTGTAAGCGACTTAATTGACTTCCGTTTAAGAGCAGCCCAGAAATTCGGTGCTAACGTTGTTGTTAATCCACTTAATACAAGTTTAAAAGAAGTTGTTAAGGCTGAAACAGACGGGAGAGGCGTAGACCTAGCCATTGTTACTGCTCCAAGCCTAGAAGCATACAAAGCCGGATTAGGCGTATGTCGTAAAGGTGGAAAACTCTGCGTTTTCGCCCCAACAGAGCCGGGAAAATTTTTGGAAATAAGTCCAAAAGAGCTTTTCTTCAACGAGTTGCAGATAATTCCATCTTATTCAACTTCGCATGTGGAGACAAGGGAAGCCCTAGAACTGGTAAAGTCTGAGAAAATACGCGTTAGAGAATTGATAACCCACCGTTATTCGTTGTTGGATGCTGCCAAAGCCTTTAAAACAGCCTTGGAAGATAAAGAAAGCCTGAAGATTGTTGTGCTTGGCAAGTGATTGGAATGAAGGCGGCCATGCTTTATGGAGTTAGAGACCTAAGAATCGTGGACTTGGAAGTTCCGAAGGTTGATGCTGGCGAAGTCCTCGTTCGGGTTAGGGCGGCGACAACATGCGGCACAGACCTAAAAATTTTCCAAAGGGGCTACGTTGAAAAAGTGATAAAGCTTCCAACTGTTTTTGGGCACGAATGGGCCGGCGAAGTCGTTGAGGTTGGCGAAGGCTTAGATTGGCCTAAAATTGGCATGAGGGTTCGTGCCGGCAACAGTGCTCCATGCTTACACTGTGTGATGTGCAGTAAGGGCAAGTATAACCTATGCGAAAACATGACTTGGCTCTGGGGAGCCTACGCCGAATACATAAAAGTTCCAGCCCACATGGTCCGCGTTAACATGCAGGAAATCCCACAGCACATATATTATGAAGAGGCTGCCATCACAGAGCCTCTGGCATGCGTGCTCCACGGGGTTGAAGAGGCAGGGGTCAAGTTGGGCGATTCTGTGGCGATTATAGGCGCTGGGCCCATTGGGTTACTGCATCTACTAACCGTAAAAAGAATTGGTGCTGAAAAAGTCATAATGATAGACCTTGTTGAGGAAAGATTGGATTTTGCAGAAAAACTTGGGGCAGACGAAACCGTTAACGCTGGGAAAGAAAACGTTGAGGAGAAAGTTCGCCAATCCACCGGCGGTTACGGTGCCGACGTCGTTATTGAAGCCATTGGAAAGCCGCAAACATGGGAGCAAGCCCTAAGGCTTGTTAGGAAAGGCGGAACGGTCCTAGAATTCGGAGGATGCCCACCCGGAACCGAGATAAAGGTTAACGCCGAACAGCTCCATTATGGAGAAACCATCGTGCTTGGCACTTTTCACGCCACACCTCTACACTTTAGGAAAGCCCTAAACCTAATAGCCTCAAAAACCATTGACGTAGCACCCCTCATAACACGAAAAATGCCTCTTGAAAGAATAAATGAGGCTTTTGAAATCCTTTCAACATCAAAAAAAGAAATTAAAATAGCCATACAACCGTAAAATTGGATAATAACGGCCGGAAAAGAAATGGCGACTGAAGGATACATTTTAAGAATAGCCAAAAAAGAGTGGGTTGAAAAGGTCTTCAACTCAGCCATCTATTATACTGGAGCTCGAAGGAAATGGCAGACTGGGCAAACAATACTTTTTGTGGGGAAAACAGAGTTCGGCGACGCCTTCATAGGTTATGGCGTAATAGAAAACATCTACGAGAAAGAAGAGCTATCAGAAGAAGAGCAGAGGGAATGCGAAACCTATGGGTGGAGCCAAGCCCTAGAATTCAAATATGTTATGAGATTTGAGAAGCCCTTACCCCTAAAAGAAACTTTTCTAAAAGAATTGAAGCTTCGTGGCAAAACGCTTCACAGCTTACCCCTTACAAAAGAGCAGCTTAACTCTATCATAAATCAGGCTGAAAAGTAATCTTTCACCAAAAAGGCTGTATGTACTCTCTAACCCTAAACTTGACGCCTAACCCTTTAGCGATTTCCCCAGCCTTGGAAATGTCAACTTCAGGGATTCTGACGGCCGTCACCTCAACGTCTAAAAGCTCCCTAGCCTTTTTTATGAAATCTAGAACACTTTCGAACGCATTTTCAAAGACTGGTCTGCAAACTTGGTTGTATGTTTCCTCGTTGTGGGCGTTTAGGCTTATGCTAACTTTGTCGACACCAGCCATTTTCAACTCTTCGACAACGTTTCGCCCCTTGTTAAGCAGGAAGGCTTGACCGTTTGTGTCCACCCTTATTGTTACGATTTTTCCATAATGCTGCTTTATCCATCTGCTAACCTCTAAAACGCAGTCCAACCTTTCCAAGGGTTCTCCAAAACCGCAGAATACAATTTCACGCCAATTCCTTCTGTTTAGAAAGTTTTCAAGTTCACTGATTATTTCGCTTATTGTGGGTTCTTTTTCAAGTTTGAGGTTGAATCCACCTACACCATCGCGAAAGTTTCTTAGGCAGAAGTGGCAGTTGTTGGAGCACTTGTTTGTTATGTTAAGGTATAGGTTATCTTCAAGCCAGTAGACGATGCTGGGACGTCTTCTGACAGCCATCGTGTATCCTCGCCTTAATAGTGGCAAAATTGGAAATTAAAAGTTGAGTTGGTCTAAGCTCTGCGAGAGGAAGTTGAGAATAAATTTAAAAGCTGATTCGAGGCTTATGGTTTTGTTATTACAGGGGCAAAGGCGCATGGTTAAATACATTTTTGTTACTGGCGGAGTGTTAAGCTCCGTTGGTAAGGGTATTGTAACTTCATCCATTGGGAAGATGCTTCAAGCTAGGGGGTTTAAGGTTACAGCCATAAAAATTGACCCATATGTAAATGTTGACGCTGGGACCATGAACCCCTATATGCACGGCGAGGTTTATGTTACTGACGATGGCGGCGAAACAGACCTAGATTTAGGTTGGTATGAACGCTTCCTAGATTTGGACTTGAAAAAGGAGAACAATATTACAACGGGCATTGTTTATAAGGCTGTTATTGAAAAGGAGCGGCGAGGCGACTTTCTCGGCAGATGTGTTCAAATAGTGCCCCATGTGACAAATGAGATTAAAAGTCGAATTAGAAGTGTGGCGTCAAACTCGAAGGCTGACGTGGTTCTAACGGAGGTTGGCGGAACAGTAGGCGACATTGAGGGCTTGCCATTTCTCGAGGCAATAAGACAGATGCGCCTCGAAGAGGGTTACGAGAACACTTTGTACGTGCATGTAGCCCTAGTTCCAATATTGGATGTCACTAAGGAAATGAAGACCAAGCCTTTGCAGCACAGCGTCAACGAGTTGCGCCGCATTGGTATACAGCCAGACATAATTGTGGCGAGGTGCTCCCAAATGATAGACTCAGAAGCTCTAAGAAAAATAGCCTTATTCGGCACAATCCCTGAAAACGCTGTTTTCTGCTCGTACAATGTTGAATCCATATACCAAGTTCCGTTGATTCTCGACGAACAGGGGATGGGCAACTTCATCTGTAAAAGGCTTGGGCTTCCAGAAAGCAAGCCAGACTTTGAAAATTGGAGGAAATTTGTTGACGCAGTGTTAAACCCCAAATATGAGGTTAAAATAGCCTTGGTTGGCAAGTACGCCGGACTGGCTGACAGCTATGTAAGCATGAACGAGGCACTGCGCCATGGCGGTGCAGAGTGCAAAACAAGGGTGAACATTCACTATATTGAGGCTGAAACCTTCGAGAAAAATCCGGGAAAGATTCAGATGCTGAAAGACTTTGATGGAATCTTCGTTCCATACGGCTTCGGTCCAAGGGGGACGGAGGGCAAGATGATGGCGATAAAATTTGCAAGGGAAAACAACATACCCTTCCTGGGCATTTGCTATGGCTTCCAATTAGCCGTTGTGGAGTTCGCCAGAAACGTTTGCGGTTTGGAAAAGGCAAATAGCACAGAAATAGACCCAAACACGCCGCATCCGGTAATTGACCTAATGCCAGAGCAAAAGGGCATAGAATATAAAGGCGCAACCATGCGTCTTGGAGCCCACAAAATAATAGTGAAACCAAACACGATGGCACACACGCTTTATAAAAGTGGAGAAATTTACGAGCGTCACCGTCACAGATTTGAAGTCAACATGGACTATGTGGAGAAACTGGAAAAGAATGGTTTGGTGTTTTCTGGAAGAAGCCCAGACGGAAGAAGGATGGAAATCCTTGAACTGCCAAACCACTTCTTCTTTTTCGCAACCCAATTCCACGGAGAATTCAAAAGCCGCCCGGGAAAACCAGACCCAGAATATTATGGCTTTGTAAAGGCTTGCCTAGACAAAAAACTCGGGAAAGCCAAACCTGAACTCTAAAGTTTATAGGCCTATTTCTTGGGCTATCTCCTTTAACCCATTTAAGGCTAGCTCAAAGAACTGTTCGCGTGAAACCCCAATTTCCTCGCAGAGAAGAATCCTATCCCTTTCCGCACCTCTCGCAAAGTCTTTATCCTTAAACTTTTTTGCAACAGTTTCCACTTTCACGTCTGACAACTTTTTAGAGGGCATTACAAGGGCGCACGCCACCAGCAAACCTGAAATGGCGTCGCTAGCGATTAAAGCCTTCTCCATTCTGCTTTCGGGTTTTACGCCAGTATGCCTAAAATTATGCGCCTTTATCGCCCTCAATAGTTCTTCTGGCAGTTCTTCCTTTAGAATTTGTTCTGCAACTAGGCTGTGCTTTTCCGGTGTGGCTTCGGTTTTTTCATAGTCGATGTCGTGGATTAAGCCCACCAAACCCCACTTTTCCTCATCTTCTCCAAAGTGCCTAGCTAGGCTCCGCATTATAGCTTCGACAGCAAGCATATGGTAAACAATGTTTCTTTTTGAAACATGCTGCTTAACAAGGTTTAAGGCTTCTTCACGCTTGAGCATTGAGCATCACTAGGCTAGGCATTTTGGGCTTTAACCATTTAAGCCTTCCCCATACATCTGGTCTGGCGCCAAAATTTCTGGAAATCTAATCCGGAGCATTTGCCTTGCAATATAGCATAAGTGGCATGCATCCGCATAAGCCTCATCATGAGGTAAATTATATTTTTCAACAAGCGCCACCGGACCGCCACGGATTAAAGGCTCAAGTACGGGGTTAGCGTAAGGATCGTACTCCCCAAT
>Ga0078972_1006434_pt1 | contig 20842 bp, 17 predicted proteins | sample YelNatPaOPGAMG01_FD_67568 | JGI IMG/M metagenome (GOLD analysis project Ga0078972, IMG submission 67568) | Hot spring thermophilic microbial communities from Obsidian Pool, Yellowstone National Park, USA - OP-RAMG-01 (SPADES assembly) (version 2) | ecosystem: Environmental > Aquatic > Thermal...
ACTATGCGCACATGTTTGAGTCGGATATCCATGCAGACCCCAACGCACCGCAAGAACACTTGGATGAAATCAACGCAGATTTGGTTGGAGCGCCTCTTGGGCGAAAATGCGCTCCCCAATCATTCCCCAGGAATATAGAAGGCTCCCGCCGCCTCAAACGCACGGTTCATGAAACAGTATGGTAACGCTGAAGTCGAAATATTCGCATCGGAGACGTTGATCGGACGTAGCATACGCATTAGAATCTAGAGTATACATACATGTACTGGTGGGCGGCACTGGAATCCCCGGAGCTTGCTCGACGAGCTCATAGGATCGCAACAATGCGCGTTGGTGTACTCTGACTGACCTCGGCTCTATGCCGTATCGGAACACGGGACGCATCCTGGGAATCACACTTTCACTCTTTTGGGATTGTGAATCATGAAACTCTGACAAACTTGTTCATAAGATGTGCGCGTTGACAACAGGAATGCAGATACCTTTTTTAAAGACAGCGGCTTCTCTGTATTTCTATGGAGGAAGACCAGAGGTGGCTCGCAATTGCTGTAGCCCTCGCGATGAATTGGCCTCTAATCGAGCCACGGCGCTCACTGGCGGGTACCAAATGTACATGCCACCCTCTAAGCGGAAGGTCCTGCGAACGGGACCACAGCTCGGGTCCAGCGCTTGTGCATCTCCCCAGAGCAAGTTGCGGATCAAAGGCTTGCGTCGCGAAACGGCAACGCATTCTAGACACGAATACGAAGCGGAGACTCGGCCGCCAACATTCATCTCCACTGTCAACTTTCTCCGACGCGCTGTGCCGCGAAGACAGTCCTGTGTCAGCAGCCAGTTCCAGCACACATCCATGACGACACCCGACCCCGAACCAGGTGAACGATACCTCCAGCGTACATCCGCCACGGGATAGCAAAACAGTACAGTCTCCGAGCTGCACCCGCATCCACGCTACGAGCGCTACTGCGTACGCTGAACGGAGCCTCGACGCCGGGTGAAACGTTCAAAAACGCCCATCATCTCCGCTGCCAGGCATGCGACATGGAATTCGAAGACTGGTTAAACGATGGACGATTTCCAAATCCCTGATATCCAATGCACCTTTCGGTTTCATGGGTCCGTATGCATACATACGCAAACAGAGCCTGAGGGATTGGGGCAATTGTCGGGATTCGGCCGCCTCGCACCGGTCGGGTGTGCTGCGCAGCGGCGGCGACGCCACCCGGGGGATACCTGCCACACTGGACACAGCACCAGACGAGTGTGCGGCGTTTCAGAGAGCCCGTGTTGCTGCTCATGAGACACCGCCGACGAAAGTTGCCGGGTAGCGGACACCAAGCTGAACGCCGTGCACCTGGTCGGCTGCCGCGCTTCGTTGTCGACGCGGTAGCTGATGACGAGTCCATCGCATCATCTGAAGCAGAAGACGAAAACGCGGTGCTCGGGGAATCGGTTGCTCTCGACGGCCTAGAGAGCAAGAAGCTGCGCAGTTTAAGTGGTTTACGTGGAAGCTCTACAGCAGATCTCGATCCGAGTCTCGAACAGGCAGCCGATGCCGAAAGCGCTTCCAGTTCTGAAGCGGAGGTAAGCGAGCAATCAAGACGTCTACACCTTGCAAAGGCGTACCTGGAGCGCATCGGAGCAGCAAGGTTTACTGAAGACGATCTGCACCAGAGAGCAGACGAAGACAGCCTCGAGGCACGAGATGCAACCGCTCTTGGTGACGCAAGCGACGATGACACTGACAGTGCGAGCGACGCGTGGAACGAGGTTCTCTATAGAGAGGCGCAGCAACTTCGCGGACAGTACTATGCTTCTGAAATGGCCTTCGATGATGTGGAATCCATGCTTCCTGCTGAACCTACGCTCACGGCTTTCGGTCACAAAAGGCCCCCGACCTGTATCACCTTTTTGCCCGACGGTGAGGTGCTCGGGCCTCCCCGATACGCCATCACTGGTGGAAAGGATGGAGCACTGCTTCTATGGGATATCGAGCGTGGTGCCAAAAGCATTGTCTCCGCAAGTGCGACCTCTTCCGCCGGGTCCGCCGCAAAGCCCGAGATTCTCTGCGTCGCAGCGTCGCGTGACGGGCGGTTGGTCGCTTCCGGCAGCCGCGATGCATCCATTCGTATCTATGATTTGCGACAGCGGAACATATCTGATGACTCTCCCTCGATACCTATCCTTTCGCTTGTACATGTCGCGCGGGGTCATCGGGGTGCCGTCAGCGGACTGGCCTTCTTTCGGGACGTTTTCCGGAAACATGCCGGACCGGGTGTTTCAATCGGCGTCGATCGCAACTCCACAGAAGAGAGTCTCTTCAGCGCCTCCTTCGATCGAACGCTTCGTTTCTGGAGCATAGAGCGTTCCAAAGCTGCACCGCAATCCATTCTGGATTCAGGCCCAGATGCCGAGGCCGGTCTGTACGACGGCCGCAACATGTCCCCGTGGAGCGTGCACTACGTCGACAGCTACTACGGCCACGAAGAAGAGGCGACGAGTCTCTGCTGTGCGGCGTGGGGCAGGCTATTATCTGGCGGCCGAGATCGCACCGTGCGTTCTTGGAAAGTCTACGATGATACCCAGCTTGTGTACAGAGCACCTCGAACTGCTGGTGCACAGATCGGTACCAGCATAGACTGTGTTGCGTGGGTGAGCCCGACCACCTTCGTATCGGGTGCTGATGATGGATCGCTTTCACTCTGGTCTACAGCGAAGAAGAAACCGGTCCATAAGATTCTTGACGCCCATAAGAATCCCGTATGCCCGTGGATATGTTCGGTGGTGAGCCCTGAGGCCGCCAATCTGGTTTGCAGCGGCTCTGCGGACGGTTGCGTACGCCTCTGGCGTGTTCGTATGCAAGCATCTGTGAAAGCCAGCGCCAAGAGCGCGAAACGGCACGGGTCCTTACCAGAATCCCTTGAGGCGCTTGGGACGTTGCCATTCGCCGCCAGCGGGTTCTGTAATGGCATTGATTGTGTTCTTCAGAAGCGTACTCTTTACATTACAGCGGCTGTGGGTCAGGAACATCGATTCGGTAAGTGGTACGTCGACCGAAGCCTTCGGAATGGACTCGCGTTCTGGCGGATACCGCTCGCATGAAAGGCCCCTAAGCTAGCCCATCGCACCGATAAGCGTCTTTTTTTAAGAATCTCACTTCACGCACAACGGACTCGGGATATGCTCTGTGGCGATACGCTGCACCGCGCAGAGCTTAGTACGCCCACTTCAGCGATCCGGATAGGGGCTCAGGATTATTTGTTCCAGTGTTTTCTCACTCGTGAATGGAGAGAACGAAAGCCATCTGACATCAAGATTTCCAGTGATATTCGAACCTGCGGCAAGAGTCCCGCACGTGGCGATGTCCAGGGCACCTGCCCGGCACTGACTTCGCAGTGCAACTCGTGGAAATCGTCTTCGCCACCATAGACGCTGTATATGCCCTCCTGCGCTTCAGTGGCATTTTCATTCAAGTTCTGAAACGCATACGCTGCGCAACAAAAGCGGAACTGGCGACCGCACACCCGACTTGAGATTGCAACCGATGATCCGCACACTGTCTGCTTGCTTTTGTGGAGCGCTCGCTATTTTCCTCCAGAAGCACAGCAGGGGCATCAAAACTGAACCACAGAGATCGCGCAGCTTGCCATAGCGTTGATACACGCTGGCTCCATCACAGAGCGACGGCATGCGCCTATGCAGTAAAAACCCTTAAACAAGCGAATGCCATGGAATGCACCAACATAGGTGCTGAGCGACTCTGAGCGAGCCCGCGTCACGAGCCTCCCGGCTCGAAGCCTCTGCATCTGCACAATGTTCAAGCACACACGGACGCATGCGGAAGGTTTGCGTCATCGATTCGCTGGATACCGAGCCCGCGACCCACGCGAGCCGGTGCGCAACGCGGGGACGCGTCAGCGGGACCCCGAGCTCCCGTCGTAGACCTGAACCCGTAGGTTATACGATATTGCACTATTATGGATGAAAGGGACTGGAAGCTGCTCGAATCTGCACTGCACCATCAGCGTCCATGAGCCATTCTCTCGAACGTTATCCGAAGCAAACTGCACGGTTCATGTTTCTTTCGGCGGTGAACTGTCAGCGTTTAGAGAAAACAGCGAATGATTACCTGGGTAGCTCGCGAACACTGCATCGTCGCGCCGTTGACAGGCGAGCGGGAGCGAACGCTCCCACTAGGTGGCACACATGTCCGCACCGCTTTCACCTTGCTGCGGTGACAGAGCGGAGACGGGCGCGCCATCTGAATGAGGCCATTGCCGGGGACGAGCTGGTAACGTGTTTGAGTAAAGACCGGAACGTCGTTGTCAAAGCTATTCGAGCTTCCGGACTTGTGCGTACGGCGTCCGAACTGCATGAAGCGACGCCGGTCGCTGCTGCCGCTCTAGGGCGTTCCTTGCTCGCTGCGCTCTTGCTCGCGAGCGGCAAGAAGGATCTTGAAACTGTTCAGATGGAGTTCCGCGGAGACGGTCCTCTTCGGGCTGTTGTTGCCATAGCCGATGGAAGAGGTCACGTCCGCGGTTACGTCGGAGACCCCCAGGTTCAGCTGCCCCCGACTGCTGCTGGGAAGCTCGATGTGGGCAGAGCGGTCGGCCGAGGCTTTCTCGCAGTTGTTCGTAACCACTCGACCTGGTCGGAACCGTACCGAGGTATAACCGAAATTCAAACTGGTGAAATAGGAGACGACGTGTTGCACTATCTGGTGCGTTCAGAGCAGATTCCATCCGCGCTGGCGCTCGGTGTATTCGTACAAGGAGGACACGTGCAGGCAGCTGGCGGGTACCTGGTACAGTTGCTACCAGAGAGCACACCAGAAACGCTTGACCGAGTCGAAGAAAACGTCCTTCAACTGAACAAGCGTGGCACCCCGACACAGTTGATCCGCGACGGCATGGATGCCGTGGACATCGTACAACAGCTGATGGTGGACATCGACGAGACGTCGTTGCGTCGCGTCCAACCGCAGTACAGTTGTAGCTGTGACGCCAGCCGAGTCCGCCGGATGGTTGCCTTGTTACCGCGTGACGAGATAGAGTCGATTTTGCGTGAACAGAACCGGCTAGAGGCGAAGTGCGAATTTTGTGGATCATACTATGAGTTGAGCTCCGACGAAACGCGAGCGCTGCTGCGTGACGCGTGATGCGCGGTATCCCGACAAGCAGTCACCGGCGCCTTTGACGTAAATTTGTCAATATCATCGACGATGCATCATCTGGTAGACACGAGAAAAATGGACAAGGCCATGAAACGCATAGAGCTTGATCTGATTTAGGCGGTATTTGGGGGCAACTCGAAGGCCTTGTCTGCTGGAGTACGAGTATGCGGGTTGCGAAGTACGCGTGTTCAGCATGCGGGATTAGGTGGATCTGTCAGCTCCGCGCTGCGATGGAACGCCAGAACTTGTTGTATTGTTTATGCCGCCGAACGACAAAGACCGTTTTTTATTTCCTGTCGTTCCGAGATTCCAATGGATTGCAGGGTTCCGGAAACCTCGAAACCGCGCGATATAGCTTCTTTGGGCTGCTTTCATGAGGAAACACGAATGCGTAGAGGGCTCGAACGATCCCGCCAAGCAGACATCAAAGCAGACTGGCAGACTAGCTAGCTGCCAGAAACTTGCACACAAACCAAGCGCAGAGCCTCTTTGTACGTACAATTCGCGGACGTTTCGCTGGGCGAGAACCTCTCGCCGAGCACGAGTATTTCACAGGCGACACTGCATCTGTCACGTAGGCGACTCGAACGACGCTGAAAAAGCGATCTTCCAGATCATTTCTACTGGTCTAGTCCGTACGAATGTCGACTTGGTTACTATCAGAGGCTATCCCACAATCCGCCAGGTCGAAGCATACACAAATGCGGGATGCTTCGAGCCTGCGGAAAAGCTTCTCTGGAGGGTGCCTCGCGAGTGCGCGCGCGCATTCCCCTGAACAAAAGCAAATCGAACTAGGAAACACACAGGCCTAGAGTCCGCGTTGACGAGGCACCGTATTCACGATGAGCTTGTTTCTTGGCTGTTATCAGCATATGTATGAGGAATAGACAACGAGAGCGCAACGCAGGTGGTGCGATCGACCTTAGGGAATGACATACGACTGCAGATTCACTGCTAGAGTTGCTCAGTGTCGCCTCTCTGTCGGGTTTCACAAAAAACATATCTTGTCAGGGCTGTATATCGACGGGAATCAGACTCCGAGCGCAAGAACGATTTAGGATGGGCTTACTCGCGATACAGACTCCAGAGGCAAATACGCAACCAGCTGTTCGGCTTTCCTGTAGCCAGATGACCCAAAAATCATGGTTTATCCGCTTTTCCGTGCAGCTCAATTGAGAGCCCAAGTTTGCGACCCGTACTCGCCTTCTGGGTCTTCGCTAGACCTCAGCCGGCGATGCCGAGCCTGGGCGAAACAGAATCGTTCTCTCCCGAGGCACGACGCTAAGCATCTTGAACCTGTTCGTGACTCAAAACATCCGCCTCGACTTGCTTCCGAGCGAGATTCCGTTGCCGGCTAACTTGCAACGCGACCAGCATACCATGCGGTCATTCGACGGAAATCTGCTTTTGCCTTTGTTCCAGTTGCTGCAGCTGCTCTGCGAGACCGATTCCAGCGCCTGCTTGGTCTCGTACCCGCAAAATACCGAGCTCCGTCACGATACCTCCGGTGATCAACTCGGGTGGTGTGATATCGAACGCTGGATTGTATACTGGGGTATCGACCGGTGCGAGCCACTGGTCGCTGGATTTTCCGGACGGATTCAGCACCTCGGTGGCACTGCGCTCTTCGATGATCATTGCCGCACCCGTCGGGGTCTTCAGGTCGATTGTACTGCATGGTGCACACACGTAAAAGGGAATGCCATAATGCTGGGCAGCGATGGCGATCATCAGGGTGCCTATTTTGTTTGCGACAGCACCGTCGGCGGCAATGCGGTCGGCGCCCACAGTCACAAACTGGATGCGGCCCTGGGCCATCAAGAAAGGCGCAGCCGCGTCCACGGAGAGCTCATAGGGGATGCCCCATTGGCGAAGCTCCCAGCAGGTCAGCCGTGCACCCTGAAGACGAGGCCTAGTCTCATTGACGTGCACGTGTACTTTCCCGTGAAGCGCAGCGAGTTTTCGAATGACACCAAGCGCGGTACCACCGCCGGCCGTTGCTAAGCTGCCGGTATTGCAGTGGTGCAACACTCGAAGCGTCTCGTCCTTGCATCCTTCGTGATGCCTTTGCTTCCAGCGCTTTAAAATTTCCTCCGCACCATATGCTGCGATCTTGTTATTCATTAGACGCTCGGAGGCTACTAGTTCGTTGGCTTTCCACAGCAGTCGTCGCCAGTTCGTCGTCTGTAGCTGTCGCAAGGCGTCGAGCGACCACTGCAGGTTCACCGCCGTGGGTCGGCTAGCGTAGAGCGTGTGGTAAACCTGGTCTTCCGGTTCGCCGCTTTTAATGCCAAGAACATACCCGTACGCAGCAACAGCACCGATGGCGGGTGCACCCCTCACCACCATATCCCGAATGGCTTCTGCAACTTCACGGTAGTCGACCAGACGCACGTATGATACCTGGTGAGGGATTTCGCGTTGATCCAGTACCAGGAGGTAACCGTCCTCATCCTGTCCGTGTTCATGGACTGGAACCCAGCGAAACGTGTCGTAAGGTTCCGTGTTTGCCATTCGGGCTTGGAGAACGGCTCACGCTGCTCCAAAGACGTGAAGCAACGAGCCGCAGCGGCAGTCGCAAGTCGCTGGGGGTACGGGCGCCCCGCTGCCGCCGTTGCCGCAACCCGTGCCAGACGACGCAGACTGCAGGCGGTATCAGAAGCGTTATCATTTATCAGTCTACACCAGAAGCACTTGAAGAGGATTCTTGGACGACAGAGGCTGCAGTCTAGACGCTCCGCGCTACGTTTGGACTCATGTTTGCGTCTCCGCAAACAGTCCCAGCGATCGTACTTGACGTGGGAAGCCGCACGACCAAGGCGGGGTTTGCCGGAGCGGACCTGCCGCAGAGCCTGTTTCCGTCCATCGTGGGGTCCTACATCAGTGAAGGGGGGTCACTGGAGGGCACACCCGCAAAACCTCTAGCCAATACGGTCTTTGCTGGCTACGAGAACCTGCTGGGAACTGCAGAGCGTGTTAGGTTCCTGGAACTGCGCACTGCGTTCGACGACGACGGTATCATTCAAGACTGGGCAGCTTATGAGGGACTCTTGGACTATACTTTTCACCAGTTAAGAGCTTCACCAGAGGAATACGCCCTTCTTCTTGTTGAAGCATCCCATAACCCGAAACGCCCGCGAGAAGAACTCTGTCAAGTACTGTTTGAAAAGTACGGTGTACCTGCCGTGTACTTTGGGCGAAGTGCCGCCCTCGCCTGTGTCGCTGCTGGACGACACACCGGCGTTGTTCTCGACTGTGGTGCGAGTGGTGTAACCGCAACGCCAGTTGTTGAGGGAAATGTCATGAAACAGGCTATCTTGCGGAGCCGAGTCGCTGGTGGCAATGCCCTCACGCGGGCTGCTGCTGAGCTTCTCGGCGGTTTCGATGCAGTTCGGCCTCCGTACGCTTTCCGCCGGCGGGCTCTCGGCCGTGGCACCAACAAACGTGACGCAGCTGATCCAGAGGCAGCCACCGAGGAACTTGCGGCTGCAGCGAGCACTGACGGGAGCAGCAGCTCCGAAGAAGCCGACGATCGCGTTGACTTGATCGGTGGAAGGACCCCGGATACGGAAAGCGCTGCATCTGTGCCCGAGGGACGCATGGAATTCCGAATAGAGCCGCTTGACGTGCATGGCGTTACTCGTAGCTACGATGAATATGCCCGCATCGAAGTTGTCGAAGACTTTAAGCACCACGTATGCTGTGTGAATCGTGAGCCGAGTTCAGTCGAAGACGTTGCCGAGGACGGTACCGCTTCGAATGCCGTTTCTTGGGAAACGAGGAAAGCAGACGACGAGGGTTTGGCGGGCCAGCCTGCCGATCCTGACATACCGCCCATCAGGTATGAACTTCCCGACGGAACGTTGGTATCCATTGGAGCTGAGCGTTACCGCCCTGCCGAGATACTTTTCAAAACGCTGCCCCATGCGCGAACCATCAAAGAGGATCGTCCATTCCTTGCCTACATCCGCGAGCGGGAGCGGGGACCTTCCTCCAGCAAAGGGCTCGCTGGGATGGTCGCGGACACCATTCAGCGGTGTGAGGGCGCCCAGCACCGCGAAATGTATGCTGGGGTTATTTTGACCGGGGGATCCTCGGTGTTACCCGGCCTCTCGGATAGGTTACAGACGGAACTCTACTTTTATCATAGTCGATCCAAGATACACGCAGCCGCGAACCCCATGGAACGCAAGTATATGGCGTGGACCGGTGGATCGATTCTTGCGACGTTTATGGATTTCCAACAGAATTGGTTTTCCCGTGCGGAATACCTCGAGAGCGGCGTCTCGCTCGTGCAGAAGCGATGTCCCTGAGCGCAGATGCTATCAGCGTGTGACGCTCTGCACAGGATGGCAATGCACCGGTAACCAACTAGCTCGATGTCGATCGAAACCCATACTAGGATGAAGTGGAGCAGGCCCTGGAACATGGGCGCATATACTACAGTTTGGTGCTTTTTTCCATGGTATTCACCACCAGCCTTTGTGGAATGCAGCTGCGACTGCTCCCTGTTCCTCTATCTGTCCTCTAGCTTGCCATGCGTCGATCTCTTCCTGCCCCTCAGCTCTGCATTCAGCAGACGAAGTATGTTGATGGCAGTGTTCACGTCTTGATCACGCCGCTTGCGGTTGTTGTTGACGCGTTCCACGTGGAGGAGGAAGCTGCGATCTGCGCTTCGCTGACCTTTCTCGCCTTCGTTGTATGGAGCCTCGGTGCGCTTTCTGCAGCAGTGGCACTGGACTGTGGTCGGATGTTTCCGTATGTCGACGAGACCTCCTCTCCCGCAGGTCGCTCGGTGGCGCGTGAGCGCTTGGATCAACGCTCGCTGCATGCCCTTGACAAGTACAGACGGCTTTTGTTGGTGTCAACCTCCGATTCCGCCCTTCCTGCTGTATCGTATGATCAGGGGCTTGTTGTGCCGTGCCCCAGTACCGATTGCTCTGTCCGCTGCATACGCAAACGCACGTTGTTCCATTCGATAGATGATTTCTGGAACACGATGTTGTCCATGATGAAAAAAGTACACGAAGCGAAACCCAGGCTGAAGAAAAAGTCGAGAAATTTCGATCCATCTACGCTCTCTTCTTGAAAAGCGATGTCGCACTGCCCACTGCAAGCGATCCCCGTGATGACAAAAGTCCAACACCGGGACCATTTTCCGTGCGACCAGAACAGATGAGATGCTCTATAAGCGTATCCTGTGAAGGCTAACATGCTTCAGTCGCGTCCTGTCTTGTCGATGGCTACAAATAGCGTAGGGTTTGTCGTTCGAGTGGAATCGATTGCTTGTCGTCATAGGTTCAGGGAACGAGCGACATGAGCCTGTCTCGATTTCGTCGAGTGCCAAGTCGCGTGCTAATCTTCGGAGAATCCGGCGGTGCGAGTTGCGCTACCCACGAGTTCCCTTGAAAACGAAGCATCGGAACCTTGAAGAATGTGTGATTCGAGCATCGACACGTAAAGAAATGAGACGAACCGTGATTTCCACGTCTGAATTCGATCATGATATTGTTTATTCTACGAATCCTTATTCTAGGGCGTTTCCAATCATCTTGATTCCAATGAAGTAACGAATTCCAGCGGCACCGCGTCGGAAGAGCCACCCGGAGCAGAAATGCAAGAATCCGGAATCTACGTATGAATTCTGAGAAACTTCTTGGCGCAAGTTCCATCTCGAAGATATACATGCAAAACAATCTTCGGGAGAGAATCGACAGGAAAGAATAGAGCGTGCACTTCATGATTCTATTTCACGGTGACATCCATCCACCCAGTAAGATAATCGGGCTGTTCATCAGCATGATTTTGATTCAAGTCCACATGTTGTTGACGTTGTTCGTGATCGCGATACGTTCATTTGAAGCGCATCGTGTGCTCGTTCAGATAGGGACACACTCTTGGGGCTAGAAGCGCGAACGTAGCGAGTAGTTCGGAATCACATGACGTCGTAGGAGTAGGAGGCAAACGCTGCCTGCAGGTCGATATGGTGTAGGAAAAAGTCGTCTGCGGAGCATCTTTATTTGGCTGTGCAATGGACGCGTGCCTATTGGCCACACGTTCGATTCGTCCTCTAGGCAGTTCAAGGCGCCGTTATCGAGAGCGCAAGACAGCGTTCACGGACGCTTGTGCAGCAGTGGATACCGCGTCGTCTCTGGGCGACGAACGCACCAGACGAATATCTCGATACTACTATTATCCCTGTTACTGTAAATGTTGTGGTCACTCTCCATTCAAAATCATTGCAATATCTGCAGCGCATGGAGTGTCCGACGGTACCCATGCAAGGAAAGCGTCACTTGGGGCGATCGACTGACGATTCAGGGCTGTGGGATGAAATGAGATGCTCGCGGTATCTTGGGGTCGCTTGGAGGCGCTCAATGCTCGCCCATGTGCAAGATAAAGCACGTACGTGACACCGCCTTGCTTTGAGCGCAAGGGGCTGCCCCCCGCTAGCGGCCCAAGAGCAGCACTGCTTGAAGTAATCAACCATGAGGATGAGCGTCACGCTCGCTCGTCCTCCTCCTCCTCCTCCTCCATATGCCGCTTGAGCCGTTCCAGCGATCGAGCAGCGTTCACGACCTGTCGTAAATCCCGTTGGATCTCAGCACCATCGAGAGCAACTCGGATCCGCGGTTGCTCATCCGCTGTGGAATCTGGTACCTCTGGTAACAGCGCGCTGCCCGCAACAAGCTTCAGCAGTGAGCTCTTTCGCAGCCACCCAGCCGGTGTACGGACAGGAGGCATGGCCAAAGCGCGTACGCTCTCTGACAGCATCATTCCTGGTGTTGTAATGGGCACCCATACGTCCGCATCAGCAGCGGAGATGATGGCGGGCGCTTCCGCTGGCGCAGCGCCTTGGCCGTTCCCTGCTGCTGCTGCTGCTGCAGTTGCTGTGTTGGTCTTGGTGCTCGCGGCGGGAGCGCTGGGGTCACCATGTACGCTTTCAAGGTCGCTCGTGCCGAGGTAGCCGATGTTAGGGCCACTATTTCGGCCACGTCTCGTTCGCATGGCTGGTCCTTGTCCTCCACGAAGCAATCGTGACAGTTGCAACGAGGGCACCTCGAATTTCGTTTCGTTCCCTGGCTGACCTTCAGCATTCCCGGAAATAGCGGTGGTGGTGGTGATCGTCGTAGCGTCGGCTGCGGCGGCTGCTGAACCGTTGTTCAGGATGCGGGCGTCGGTGAGGCCACTTTTGGACGCGGCGGCTCGGTTCGAGCTCGCCAGCGCCACAAGTCGAGACTCAATCTCTGCTTGCTTTGCTGCATTCATTGTCAGAGCGATTCTTACCAGATGCTGGCGGGCGGCTGCATAGTCTTGCTCAAGAAGCGTCATCTCGTGATCGAGGGCAACGCGCAGTTGCTGATATCTTAAATTGACCTCGCGACGAGCGTCTGATAGTTGCATCAGCTTACGCCAAGCCAGGAGACGCGAGAAAAACTCGTAGTCTTCCGTGTTTTCCGGAGCCCGCAAATGCAGGGACATACCCGCCATACCACTGCTACCCATATCATCCGCTGCATTTTCAGCCACTATAGAACAGCGCTTGGAATTCATCGAGGCAGGTCGAGCTCGCAAAGCCCGCGCCCAACGTCGGCGCTCTGCCTGGGCCGCTGCCGGAGCGACACGGCGGTCAATCAGGGCAATGAGCGCGTCCTCTTGCAGTTTCCGATACTCGCAAAACTCCAGCGTGCCAAACGGTGGCGTCTGGTTTATCAATCGGTGCTGGAGCTCGCGTAGTCGTTTCTTATCTAGCAGGCCATGGGCGTCCTGGCCCCAGAAACCCTCGCGATCACGACGCTGCATGAGACGCGAGTGCTTCTGGAGCGACAGCGCTTGACGCTGAGCGCCAGTGCGACGCCGCCGTTCTCGTTCCTTCTCGAGTTCCGCTTCCCGAAGTTGCCGAGCTCGCTCCTCTCGCTGTTGTTTGACTCTTACAGCATGACGACGCTGACGGACTGCCTGCGCTAGTCCCGTTTCCCCCACAGCAACGCTTGAGCCGTTAGCATCGCTGGAAACTGCCGAAGCCATGCGTGTGTCTGGGAGAGCGTTTACAGTGCTTTGGCGACTTGTTTGTTGAACACGCACCACCACCAAACGCCAGAGTGGTCTCCAATCTACTCGTAATGAAGCTTTTAGGCGTCAAAAGTTGCGCACCTGGCAGGAAGCAGTTTCGAGAACAGCCTATAGGCGCTCATCTGCAACAGCATAGGTTGCAGCACCGGCGCGATGCCCATCGCCATCGCCATCGCGGTACCGATCTCCTAAAATTGCTGTCGATGTCTACGACGCTGTCGATTCCGCCATGGACGTCGATCGACTGCGTTGCCCGAATCCGTGCATTTTCGAGTGTCTCTACATTATCTATCAGTGTATAGGATGGGTTTCCGCTGCTCGTCGGGACGCACGCTCCTGAAGCCAGGTTTCACAGAACGCTGAAAAAAAAGCGAACAACCAGGGATCCCTGATCGATATAAAAGTTCGATCCACGATAAAAACCTGCAGCCAGACCTCCAGAATACGTATGTGCAAGCACTTGAATTACCCGTTTTCCATTTGCGTATGCACAGATCCCGTGCGGATGCTCAAGCCATCAAACCTGTACACAAGTGCCTGCGCCCTTCCGTGAAACCGGCAGTGACCCTGACCTCTTCCCCAACTGAACCGGTCCATGCATTCCTGCGCGCTCCAAACAGACGCGGATGCGTGTGGTGACCCCTGATCGGACGACTCGTACACGCACGCCGTCCTGATGCATCATTACAGGGGCATAGGGACTGAGGCCGTTTCCGCTGGGAGGCGTGCAAATGCGCCACGCTATATGAATTAACGGCGTCCGCGCTATCCCCTTCTGCAGCATACCGCAGGCAGTACTACGATGACTCGGTGCCAAACAGTAGGGAGCGGGTCACGAACAGTGCCGTGTGGCCTTTGCGAGTTCTGGCGTCCGGAGGCCGCGGTCCCTGCCGAGCGCGCTCGTAACGATCCCTTTCTCAAGCGGTTGCGAGCTCGAAATCGCTTGCCTGGACGCTGCATGAAGTTTCCGCTTCGTTCCAGTGGACTCGCACCAACAGTTTACTGTGTCCGCATAGTAGTACAGAAATAAGTTCAGCGATCAATGCACACTGGTGGTATCTGGTAGAAAATGCTTGCCACTAGGCGCATAACCCGTGCCATCCAGCGCTCGACTGCGATGGGATGATACGGGCGAGGCGCCGCCGCGCATCCAGCGCACCGGAGCGTCACAGCGACGCCGCTGCAGCGCTCCTAGCTGAGCATCTATCTACTGAAGCAGTACATATATTCATAAATCGACTTGAAAACATGCGTGGTCTAAGTGGATTCGTGGGTTCTTTTCAAGGGGTGAGGGCTTCTAACCAGCAACAGCGCTGCCTTAAGTTTGAGTGGTCCTCGAACAGGTCTGTACTTGGTTTTTCGCAGCGTGGTATAGCACGGCGCGTCGCTGATGCTGGTCTCGGACGCCGACAGCAGCAACAGCAGCAACAGCAGCAGCAGCAGCAGCAGAGGCAGCCTCAGCGCCTGCTTAGACTATTCAGTGCTGCCGCTCCTGCGGATACAAGCATTACGCATAGGGTCTTTTTTGACTTCTCCATTGGCGGTGAGCCTGCTGGACGCGTCGTATTTGGACTGTACGGAAAACAGGTGCCCAAAACTGTCGAGAACTTCCGCGCGCTTGCAACTGGCGAAAAGGGTTTTGGATACCAGGGAAGCCTTGCGCACCGAGTCATCCCTGGCTTTGTGATCCAGTTCGGCGACTTTACCCGAGGAGATGGAACCGGCGGTAAGAGCATCTACGGCGAACGTTTCGAAGACGAGAACTTTGCAATCCCCCACGAGACCGGAGCACTCTCCATGGCAAACGCTGGCCCAAATACGAATGGCTCACAGGTTTTCATTGTACTCGACGGACGAACGACGCAGCATCTAAACGGCCGGCACGTTGTGTTTGGCAAAGTTGTCGAGGGCATGGACGTGGTGCGCAAGATCGAGGAAAACCCTACCGGCAGGGGTGATCGTCCTCAACGCGCTGTGAAGATCGAGGCCTGCGGGACGCTGTAGACTGGTAAGCAACTCCATCACAACCAATTGATCGTCCAGTGCTTGGGAAGCGGCGTCCGAATCCGGCGCTCAGGAACGGCGTACTAACTCGAGTCTAGTGAACGGAACGAAGCTGGATAGAGCCTAGCGGGTCTCGCTTTTCCACGCACCAGCTGGACCAATGCGTTTGCTGAGGCCTGGAAATCAGAAGCATAGGCGGGGTCTAGGGAATGTAAGCGTTGCGCGCTTCGTGAAGGTGTTCGGCCTGGCATGTGATTATCATCATCATCATCATCATCATCGGCAGCGGGTCGATGTCGTTTCCAACGTGCATCGAACGGCATGCAATACTGGATGAATGCGGGATGGAGATTGGACCTGCGTTCTGAACTAGAGTCATCGAAGCCAACAAATTCGCGCAATTATCCTAAACGTGTGCAGGCCTCGTGAGCGAGCGTGCAAGCGAAAGCAACCATCCCAGTCGGGGCAAGCGCCACAGCCTCTGTTCCGAGTCTGGATCCCGTGTTCCCGGGGATGCGCGACCCATCATGCCAGTCATGTCCAGGATTTCTGTATCGGAGCCAAGTGCCTCTCTAATCTGATCAAATGTATACAATATAATAGAGGAGCGTATCCGTGCAGCGCGTCGATGCGTGCGCCGCCGCCCAGCCGCCGCGATCAACACGCATGCACGTCACAGGGGCGACGCTGCCCAAATGGTCGTTTTTTCGTCGATCATCGATGCATCCGCTGAGCCTTGCGCTAGATGCGCCACTGCCACCGGTAAGCGGGACAGAGGCTTCAGTTCTTCAGCAGATGCAGCAGTTTTCCATCTGATGCAGTTTTTGCGGTGTTAGCCCCAGTGCCGTGCCGTGCCGTGTGCGGTAAGCGTCCGGTGAACACAGGCGCTTCTGGTGTCCTCTGATTGCTCCTATCGTTGTCGCTGCTGCTGCTGCTGTTGCTGGTGCACGTGAATTCGTGTTTTTCTCTTGTCATCGTTGGAATTTTCGGAGGCGATACATACACGGAGCTCGCGTAGAGTGCGTCGCACTGATCAGTGTCTATGTCGAGGAGAGCGGCAGGTCGCGTTCACGCCACACATCATGGCAAGTGCGCTACGAGGTGCATCACCAGAGCGCGCCACCAGAAATGCACCAGCTCTTTTTCCAACAGGTTTCCAGTCTGCCGCTCCTAGGGCGCAGGACTTCCAGATACGTTCGTGGCTGCTGCAGCGGCACCGGTCAGGTCGTCGAGAAACGCCTCGGGCGAGAGCATCTCGGTTGTTCCGTAGATAATCTGGCGATCGTCGTGGATGCGAGTGGTGAGATTCTCCCACTCAATAAAATTGCCACCTCCGACCATAAAAACGATCGCTTCGGTAAACGATCCACGCGGCAGGGATGAGGCTTTGTTTGTGCAGTGCCCGTCTCGTGCAGCAAGTGGATCCAGCAGTAATGAGGCTGCACGTTCTGCAGCTGCACCTGGGTGCTCGTGTTCCGCGCCCCGCGAGGCCGAATCCAAGTCATCGTCGGGCGAGGCGTTCCGCATCCACGAGTCGACAATACTGGCAACGATTCCGCTCCGCGTCGTGGGAATCAGGCCCTTCACGGTGCTCGCCAGCTGCGTCAGGCCTTTGTGGCCGTGCTCATAGATTCGAGTGACCAGCGACTCGAAGATTTCCCTGCCTCCACCTGTCGCTGTCGTGAGGCGATCGATCATGCGGCTGCTGCTTTTGCGTGCCGGCGACGGACTGTTGCCGTCCCTGTGCGTTGCAGCGGGGTCGAGCTGGCGCGGTGTCGCTGCGCGCTGGCGCATCACGTAGCTAAGAGCGCTCGTCTGACAGCCACAGATATCGAGTACATGACAGTATTCTGCGAGCTTGGTCTGCGGAATACCTGACGGCGAGAGGATCTGGTACATAAGCAGCAGCCGCAGGCAGTCGCGGGCTCGCTGACTCAACGACGAGGCGTCCGCGGAGGCCGTACTGGAATGCGGTTTCGCTAGAAGATCGGCTTCCTCAATGATTCGGTCTAGCGAGTTCGATTGCACACTCGAAGGCCTTTCCAGCAGTGAGTCCTCGAGCTGAAACAACAGGTCCAACTTCCGTGCCTTGATCTGCTCCAATAGTGCGGATGCGATGTTCGTATGCATATCGAGCTGCCGCTTCCATCGAGTTAGTCGCGGAAGCTCGGCGACGGCGTCAGCGATCTCCCGAGTGCTTGTGCCGGTTGCCTGCATATAGGCCTCGAGCTGCGTCTCGTCTGCCGTCTCCGCGAGCAGCTTCTGGACATTGCTGCCTCCGCCAGTCCGTGCATTGATCTCCTGAACCTGCGCACGGTACGCTGTCAACGCTGTTTCGATATGCTCCGCCACTTGCGGGAACGGCAACGAAGCATTTTCGGCCCAGAACGGATCGGCCTCGTCATCGAGGTCGTACTGCGTCCGCTCTGTGCCGGGCTTGGTTGCCGGCATGCTGACTCGGCTGAGCTCGAATGGCAAGAGCTCGTGGATTAGCGCCTCATAGGTCCATCCGTGGTGCAGCATGATGGCCAGGTCGACGTCACGGTCGAGCAGCGCCAGCAGCGGCCTTCGCAGTGGCGGCAGGCCGGCTTCACTGTGTTCGCGGAACAACGCCGCCCCGCCTGGCGTATGCATATACTCCCAGATTTTGGCGCAGAGTTGCAGTGCGACTCGCTCCGATGCGCCGCGTCGCAGGCAACGTATATACGGCACACATCTTAGGGTCACGCAAACAGCAAATAAACTATCCACAATAGTCGCGATCGTTTCCTGAATCGCCTGCTCATCGGCCTGTGCACTGAACAGACGCCGGAAAGAGCGCCGCGCTATGCTTGGCGGCATGCTGAAGAGGTTGCGCTTCAGACAAACAAAGCCGCAGTACAGGTCCACGACGCGAGTAACGGACTCGATGCGCCGAGCTCGAGCCAGCGCCTCGGCCAGACGCTCAAGCTCGTCGCGGCTGATAGCCGAAAGAAAATATATACTGCAGTGTGCGTATCGATCCGCAGCACAGTCTCGGACAATCGTCTGAATATTCTCGTGATTCGGCTGGATCAGGTAGACAGCTGGGACCTCGGGTATGACTTGGCGCGAGCTCTCTAAGTTCAGGTGTAACGTAACGCCGCACGTTCGTAGTGTTGGCACCTTCAGCACAGGAGCAAGCACCTCGCGCGCCGTTTGGTCGATGACGAGCACCTTCCAAAAGTCTCTGTACACGTCTTCCGCGTCCAAGTCGTCTACGGTCGCCGCGGCAGCATCGTAACCGGGGTTCAGTTGTCCATGCAGTGCACCGTTGGCAGCGCTGTGTCCGGTAGCGGCCTCAGCGCCGCGGAGCGGGTTACTGAGCGCCTCGCAGAGAACAGCTTTCTGCCGATCCCGCAGCGAGAACCACGTTTTCGCCAATGATTTGAGCCGCGTGGCGAGGTCCGAGTGACGACTCGGCTCTGCTCGCGTTAGCATCGTGGCCTTTTGAGGTTGACTACCAGCAGGTAGCAGGCAAGGAGGCAGCCGCCTGCCGTCAACGCCTCCATGAGTCTGTGCGTACGCTGGGATTGCTGCGGCGGCGATCCCGCCACAGTCGAGAGCACCTGCTGCTCTCGGGAGCGACTCGACGTTCACGAGCAACAGGAAAGAAGCAGTCATCAGCGATATGATATATAGGACCTTGACAGCAGAGGAGCGATAAATATGAGCAGGCTTCTCGGTCTGTCTGGTCCCTGTCATCCATATATGGTGCTCCCGTAATGAATGAAGAGCGAGCAATCTGAACAGACTTTTTAGCATGTTCAATCTCTTTCAATCATATAATGTGCTCCTCTGGCGGATAGAGACCGTCCAATCTCATTAAACTTCTTTCGACGATCCGCTCCTGTCTGCAATGCAACGTGCTTGCCAAGGATCCGTTCTCGGGTGGTGCTTGTCGATCATTTGCACCGTATCGCGTACGAGACTCCATCCATCGAGGCCTGGACTTGCAGCACAGCTACATGAGCACATAGATACACGTCCATTGTCGAGGCTCAACTGCGGTTCGGTTCCGTCTCCGAGTGCGAAGTGCGTCGCCCGCACCGCAGCATCCGCCATGCTGCATCCATGACACGCATGTGCGCTCGGATGCGTGCTGCACGGGACACGTGTCGCTCTCGACACACGTCTCTGGGATTCAGCACGGCAAACATACTTTTCTGGGCTGGAATACGCTCAAGTCGAGGTATATGCGAACTGGACCGCAGATTAGCGCGGCAGCAGTCACGAAGTGGACCTGCTGGCAACGCCAGCGCCAGCTGGAGCGCATGGCGGTGTGGATTGTAGCGAGTCTTGCCGCACCTGGAGCGAAACAGGTACGTGAGGCTCGGTATGAGCACCGGCTGCGCTTCTCGACCGAAGCGGTGCCGCTTTGGAAACTCACCATGTTGTTGGTGCGCCTTTATCACAGCAGCTGGCACGCGGGATCGCGTGAAAGCACTTACTTGCGAGAGCTCTTCTATCGGCTCGTTCCTGTTTTCGATAGCCAGCAGGAATTGACGCAATACCTGGATCGTTTACTTGCCGCTGCACGAATCTCTCGTTTCTCATTGGGTATCATTGCCGAGTCACGCGGATGGGTGTTTTTCGGTAGCGGGATCCAGCTGCAAAAACGGTCTATCGAAAACGAGCGACCTCGATATGTTCAATCAGAAGCCGCCAATGCAAGGCTGTGCACCCCCCATCGCGGTCTCATGCCGATTCCAGATGACATCGTGCTGGACCCTGGGGCGTATCAGCTGGTAGTGGAGCCCCGCCAAGATCTAGTTGTCGTCATCCTCATCGTGGAAAAGTTCGGCGTATTCCGCTGTCTCGTGGATGAAGGATTTGCCTCGATCCTGCCGGTACTCACGATCCTTGTCACTGGCGGGGGCCAGCCGTCGCTGGCAACGCGTGCACTGGTGGCCCAGATAGCGCGATGCTTGGAAGCGCACCATGCTGCTTTTAGGAGCACGAACGCCCCGCATACGTATCCCCGGTTCGACATCTACGTCATCACAGACTATGATCCATACGGCCTCTGCATTGCTCGCCAGTATCGCCGATCTCTGGCTGCAGCGCTGCCGCAGTTCACTGCTGATTCGAAGTTCACCCGTCTGCCACGCTGGATAGGCCCACGCGCCTGCCACCTATTCCGAGCCCGATCAAGTCGTGCGAACTGCGAGTTACTCCGCGCCAAGTCCGAGGCAGACCAATCTCCACTCATGCGCGGTCCGATGCCATCCCAGCGGGCACTGGTACTCGCACGAAACATCTTTGCCGAGGCAGTCCTTCAGGGCGATTCGCTCGTTGCCGAGGAGCTGCACCACATGATTGGCTCGCAGCTGTATACCGATCCATCGATGCTGAAACTGGCCAGGAACCTGCCCTGGATTGACGGTTGCCCCGGTGCCGCTGGGGATGGTATCGGTACCCATGACTTGCATACCCTGGTGCTGCTCCTGGGACCAGGGGGTTTCGCGCGTGATTTTTTGCCGCGCTTGATCCTGGAAACGAGGCAGGAAGAGCTTAGAAAATCACTTGGGCTATGATGTGTGCGCTGCGCGTACCGCTGCGACTACTCCTTTC
>Ga0078972_1008718_pt1 | contig 20838 bp, 11 predicted proteins | sample YelNatPaOPGAMG01_FD_67568 | JGI IMG/M metagenome (GOLD analysis project Ga0078972, IMG submission 67568) | Hot spring thermophilic microbial communities from Obsidian Pool, Yellowstone National Park, USA - OP-RAMG-01 (SPADES assembly) (version 2) | ecosystem: Environmental > Aquatic > Thermal...
GCGGGCCGGGGCCTCTCAGTGCGTTTTCGCCCCCGAGGGTCCCCGCGGGGGGGGGGGGGGGGGTGTGACCCCTCGGGTAGCGCAGCGGGGGGCAGGGGGGGGGTGTGACCCCCCGGGTGGAACCACCCGGGGGTTTCACCCCCCCGCTCGCCCAAAGGACGCAGCACCCCCTGGACGACCTTGTTGCGTCAGTCTATTCGTTAGAATCGGCAGCCCAGCCCCAGGACGCCCAAGTGCTCAAACATGGTGCCATAATGCACCGACCAAGCCGTGGTTGGCGAGTGGGTGGGGTAAACGGTGGGACCGAAAGTGTAATCAGTTGCGCCGATCGCAAGGAACTTGTACTCGGTAAAGAGATACCAGGAATTCCCCAGATCGAACCGCAAACCAGCCCGGCAAGTGGCCGCAGGGGCCCAGTCGGTGACGCTGGGATTGGAATTGAAGTGGTTGATGCCTGGCTCAGGCGGCGCCAACTGCAAGGACGTAGCCCCGGCATTGGAAACGATCGCTGTCCCCACGCCGAAGCCAACGTAAGGATGGATGCCGAATGGGGTGTGGAGCGTCATAAGGAAGTTGGGCATGAGCACGCCGATATTCAACGGGGCGCGGTAATCGAAGAGATGCTCTGGAATGCGGTTGGTGGAATCGAAATTGTTGAGGGCCCCGACTTGTTGAGTGCCGAGGTAATAGCCTTCAAACTCGAGGGCCGGTAGAATCGCCCAACGGGGATCGCAACCGATTCTCCGCCCGCTCCACTCGTAACCCAGATGGATGCCGGCCATCACCCCGGCTCGATTTGCCGCTTCTCCAGTGGCCCAGACAGGCAACGGAGGCGGAGTGGGGACAAAGGCGGTGCCGGTTTGCACGATCGGGTCATTGGTGGACACTCCGCCACCGACAAGGAATCCCCCATAAAAACCGCGATTGACATTAGAGGCGCCAGAGCAGGCCGGATTGCCGGAGCAGACGGGATTGCCAGAGCAGGCGGGATTGCCAGAGCAGATAACGTTAGGGAATAGAGCTTCGTTGCAAGCGCCGCTATCGTCACTGGCCCAGGCCAAGGGCGCCAGGAGCACGACGCCAAGCAGGCTCATCGCAGCGCCTAGCCTCCGACCGACGGTCTTGAGCAAATTCCGGGAGTGCAGAAGAAATCCTTTCATGGCTTCTTCCCTTCAATAAACGGTGGTCCCCAAAATAAGAAAAAGTGTCCAAAAAACGGAAGTTCAACATAGAGAAACCCTGAGGATTTCTCGATTGAACTTCGGCATTCTGCGGCTTTTCCCACAGACTGCTAAATTACTTTTCTTTGGTTATCTTTTCGGAATCCGCACAAACCGAGTTTAGCAACGTATGGGAAAAAGCCCCAAAATAGACAAACTCAAGCTCAACGACCCTTTTGAGACCGGAAATGGCCCTGGGGGCCAGGGCTGTTATTCGGTGGGAGTTGGAAAAACCGCGTGGCAACCTGGTGCGGCTCATGCCAGCACGCCGTGGATGACCTCGCCGGAGCTGATCGGCAGCGGTCGATTGAGCGCGTCGCGGATCTCGGTCTTGGGATTGATGCCGAGCAGATGGAACATGGTAGCGGCCAGGTCGTCCGGCCGTACTGGATCACTGGCGGGATAGGCGCCGATTTTATCGGAGGCGCCGTGGACGTGGCCGCGCTTGACACCACCGCCGGCCAGCAGGGCCGTATAGCACTGCGGCCAATGATCGCGCCCCGCCATCTTGTTGATGCGCGGCGTACGGCCGAACTCGCCTACCCAAACAACCAATGTTTCGTCGAGCAGGCCGCGCTGATCGAGATCTTCCAGCAAGGCTGACAAGGTCTGATTGGTGATAGGTAGCAGATATTTCTTGAGGATGGGATACATCGGATGGTTGTTGAAACCGTGCGTGTCCCAACCGCTCTGGAAATCTTGACCGCCGATGGTACGCGAAAAATACACATTGATGAACCGCGCTCCCGCTTCGACGAGCCGCCGCGCTAACAGACAGCCCTGGCCGTAGGTGGTCCGGCCGTAGCGCTGACGCACCGACTCCGGCTCGGCAGACAAATCGAACGCTTTCTTGATGGCCGGCGAGGACAGCATCGTCATGGCCCGCTGATAATGGGCGTCGATGCCGCGCGCCTTGGCCGAAATTTCCAGCAATTCCGTCTGCCGATCGATCAAGCGCAGCACTTCGCGGCGACTGTCCAGGCGTTCCAACGACAGATTGTCGGGCAAGCTCAATTCCGGCAGGCGAAAATCTGCACTATTCGGGTCTTGATTGATGAAAAAAGGATCGTGGGCCTTGCCGAGGAAGCTGGCATGCTGCCCCGGTGTCACAGAACCGTCGCTGATAGTGTGCGGATAAGCGACGAAGGTCGGCATGCCCGCCCGGGCCGGCGCCAGCTGATCGACAATGGAACCATAGGCCGGGAACAGATCGTTGGAATCGCGCAGTCGCTGGTCATCGCTAGGCGGAGCATAGCCAGTGAGACTGTAATAGCCGGCGGAGTTGTGGTTCTTCATGGTGTGATGCAGAGTGCGCACCAGCGTCACTTTGTTCATGACCCGCGCCAGGTCCGGCAACAGCTCGCATACCGACACGCCGGGCAAAGTAGTGGCGATCGGCTTGAACTCGCCGCGGATCGCATCGGGTGCGGATGGCTTCATGTCAAAGCTGTCGTGATGGCTGGGTCCGCCCCATTGATGCAGGAAGATCACGGCACGAGCGCGAGCCTTGTGTTTGGCGCCATGCTCGGCAGCACGCAGCAATCCCGGCAGATGCAAGCCAAGCAGACCCAAGCCGCCGACTTGCAGAAGATGGCGGCGCGTCAGCGATTGGGAGAGGAAATTCTCAGGGCAATCGCCGTTCGTAGTCATGATCGACCTCCCTTACGCTTTCACTAAGTCCCGAACCTCTGCTGAAGGACTGCGGAGACTTTTGGGTGATACGGCGGTTTTTTCCTTTTGTATTGTACTCTCACTGTCGCAGGAGAAACTCTTTCGCATTCACCAATCCCCACACCAGATCCTCTAGTGCCGCTCGTCGGTCCTTGGCTCGGCTGAGTATCGCCAGTGCTGCTTGTCGTTCCGTCGCCGTGGGGGGGCGGCACAGCGCCGCCAGGTAAAATTCGTCGACGATTTCCGCATTGCTCTTGCCCGCTGCCAGGAGGCGACCGATACGGTTGTCAGCCGCCTGGAGCATCTGGTTGACCAGCGGGCCAGTAATGAGCTGGAACGCTTGATTGAGTGTGGTGTCTGCGGAACGTTCGCACTCGCAACTGAGCAAGCGGACCGGTTTGCCGAACGCCGTAAGGAAACGTTCGCCCTCGCTGACTTGGCGGCGGCGGCCGCGTGCGGCGGTCACTCCCGGCAATTGGCCAGCGCGTGTGCCAGCGGGATGGTCGGGAAAGCTCGGTGTCACGCCCGTCACTTGGGCCAGGGCGTCGAGCAGTTGCTCGGCTTGCAGCGGTCGCACCAAAGCGCGGGCGAAGTTGGCCTCATCGTCGGCGTTCGTAGTGTTCGGCACGGCCGAGAGTTGGTAGGTGCGCGAATTCAGGAGGGTGCGAAGCAGAGAGCGCAAATCAAAGCGCTGGGCGATGAAGTCTTGGGCCAGGGCGTCCAGCAAAGGTGCGTTGCTGGGCGGATTGGAAGCGCGGAAATCGTCGTTCGGCTCGACGATGCCGCGGCCAAACAGGTGATACCAGATGCGATTGACCTGGGCGCGGGCGAAAAAGGGATTTTGCGGATCGGCGATCCAGTCGGCCAGGGCGAGCAAGCGATCGGAGGCGAGTGGCGTCGCCTCAGCGCTCCGGGGGCGGCTTGGGGTGCTGAGGCAATCCCGCTCGCCCAAGAATTTCGGTCGCAGCATTTCGCCGCTTTGGGGATGTTTGATCTCGCCGACGCGGTCCATCCACACGATTTGCTCACCGATAAATTCGTGTTTGTCGAAGCCGTCGCGGCGGTTGTTTTCGACGATGCGATATTGCACGCGGCAGAAGAAAGCGGCGAAGCTGTGATAATCGGTCTGCGTCCAGCGGTCGAAGGGGTGATTATGACAGCGGGCGCACTGCAAGCGGAGCCCCAGAAACACTTGAGCAGCAGCTTCGGCGCGGGCCTGCGGGTCGCGCAAGGCGCGATACCAGTTGGCAGCAGGCTGGCTGTAGGTACTGCCGCGCCCGGCAATCAGCTCCCGAGCGAGTTCGTTGAGTGGCTTGCCCTCGGCAATGCTGCGGCGAAGCCAGTCGTGAAAGAGACGCACGCCTTTGGCGTCGAGCGTTTTTTCTTCGCAATGCAGCAAATCAGCCCATTTGAGAGACCAAAAATCAGCAAACTCCGGCCGCTCCAGCAACGCATCGATCAGCCGTGCGCGTTTATCGGGCCGAGAATCCGCCAGAAAACGCCGCGTTTCATCTGCTGTCGGCAAGATACCAAGGACATCGAGATAGACACGGCGCAGGAAAACGGTATCCGGGGCGAGCGCCGAGGGGGCCATGCGCAGCGTGCGCAGCTTGGCGAAGACGTAGCGGTCGATGTAGTTGGTTTCCGGGGGATTGGGCCAGACGAAATCTGGCCGCGCCGGCACGAACGCCAGCTGCACGGCGGCTTGGCGGTCCAGATAGCGGACGAGGATGGTGGTTTCGCCTGGACCTTGCCGCCAGACCACGCCGTCGGCATCCACGCGCCCCACGAGGTTCGAGGTTTCGAAGACCGCCAGACGCGTCACGTCGCGGACCTGGCCGTCGGCGAAAACGGCACGGACACGCAGGGGCACATGGTCGGCCGGCTCGATCAATACTTGCTCGCTCGGCGTCACTTCCAGCCGTTGCAACAGCGGAGTGTTGGGCGGATCCGGCTGCATACCTTCGGCGATCCAGCGAAAGAGCAACTGATATTCCAGCGCGTCTCGATCGAAACGCTTGCCGCCCTCATGCGGCGTCTGGCTTGTTGCCTTGGCAAGCAGGAGGCTTTCTTCGGGATGTAAGCGGTCGGTGCGCCTGCCCAGCATGTCGCGCGTCAAGGCGTCGAAATCCAAGTCGGGATCTTGGCCGCGCAGCGAAAGTTTGAAGCCGTTTTTGCCGTTCTGATTGCCGTGACACGCCCCCTGGTTGCAGCCAGCGCGCGACAGCACGGCCATCACATCGTTGCGGAAACTAACTGGCCTGGCCTGTGCGTGCGAAGCCGGCAACAGGGCCAGGACGAGGAGACCCCAGGTTATCATCGTGCGCATCATACGACCTTCTCGCAACATGGAGGGCAGAAGTACCTGGCGGCGACGGAGGGAGGGCGAATTACTCCTATCTTAAGCTCATCGTCGAGAGGAGGCAATGCCCGCCATCCGGGAAGAAGCATGACGGAATGACGACAGATTTGCCAAGGGAGTAGCACCAAAGAAGGGAGGCCGTGCCAGGCGAGGGTCAATGTTCTCTTAGCATCGCCCCTGTTTTGGGGCGCTACTCCGTCCGATCGTGACGCAGCCGCCGGATGAGGTCTGCCATGTCTTTGGGCAAGGGGGAAGTCCAGCGCAGGCGTTGGCCCGTTGCGGGATGCTCGAACCCTAAAATGGCCGCATGGAGGGCGACGCGCTTTATGCCGCTGCCGTCAGGCAACGGCCTGCCGTGCAGAGGGCGGTCGTAAATGCGTTCGCCGCACAACGGCATGCCGGCTTCACCAAGATGGATGCGTACCTGATGCGTGCGGCCAGTTTCCAGCCGGCATTCGACAAGCGTGTAAGCGCCCCATTCTTCAAGAACACGGACATGCGTGACCGCTCGTTGGCCCTGGCCGGGCACGGCGGAACTGCCGCGGCGGCCGTCGCCGCGGTCGCGCACCAGCCACGATTCGATCCGTCCCTCTTTGGCCCGGCCGCGCACTACGCCGCGGTAGACCCGTTCGATCGTGTGGGCGCGGAACTGCCGACCGAGATGGCGTTCGGCCTCGACCGTCCGTGCAAACACCACCAGACCGCTCGTGTCTTTATCGAGCCGATGCACGGCACGCACTTTTGTCTGCTCGGAGCGCTTACGCTGCCCTGCTCGTTGCGCCAGCAACCCTGGCAACAGATCGGCCAGAGTCGGTGGCAGGAAACGCTGGCCGCGCGGGCCAAACTCGGCTGCTTCCTCGGGATGGCGCATGGTCGTCAGCCCTGCCGGCTTGTCCACAACGACAATGTGCTTGTCGGCATAGCGGATGATCGGCTTCGGACCTTGCACTCTTTGTTTGCGCATGACCTTCCCCAACGGAGTTGGCCGCGACACCCAGCGGCGCGCGCTCGGTTGCACGTCGTGGCCAACCTTACGGTTTGGCGAACTCGGTCTCATCTACCTTGTCCAGCAGTTTGGCATCCAGCAATTCCGCTTCCATGATCTGTTTACCGTCGCGGTAGGCACGCACCTTGGTCGGGCGTTTATAGCCGCCGATGTCCTTGAAATCTCCAAAGAAGAAATGCTGGCGGATCTCTCCTTTGCCTTTGCCGCCGTCGATGCGGTTTTCGGCCCGCACGAGCAGGCCGTATTCTTTGTCGAAATACAGGCGCATCTCCTTACGGCCGCGGCCGGTGATACGGACGCCGACGGCCGGCCGATCGTTCACTTGGATCGGCTCCAGGACGGCAAGCTGATAACTTCTGTCCTCCAACAGCGGCAGCAAGCGCTTGGCCCGTTCTAACTCCAGGCCGTTGCGGATCTCGGCCAACTGCGCCGGATCGGGTTTGAGAGCGCGGCCGTCCAGCGCGATGTAGATGTTTTTACCATTGACGACGTGGACGATCGTATGCTTATCGCCGTTGTGATTCATCTCGAGGACGTTCTTGTATTGGGAAGGCAGTTGCACGATCGTCTCAGCGAGGAAAGGCGTCGTGTGCCCTTGCAGGACGAGAGTGCCTTTGAAAAGGACTTTATCAGCATGGATACGACCCAGGGCCTCAGCGCCGCCGTGGGCCTTGATGGCCCGTTCGATGAGGGCGCGGGCGGCCTCCTGTTCTTGAGCCATCGCGGGGGAGCCGGCTAGGAAAATGACGGTCCATGTCGAAACCATGAACTTGCACATGACCACCTCCTGGAAAGCGTCCCATTCCTCGGCGGGCGAGCCGACCGAACTGTTATCATCGCAAGAACACGCCATCCACACAATCAGGTTTTTCCTCTCCGGAGGCAGCGTCTCTTCACAATGATAATTTCCTTGACTTCTGCTGTACGGTAGCGTACATTAGCATTGTCCCGCCGGCAGGGACTATCGGTGACTGGGCGACGCCGATAGGTAACTCCGGCGGGACACTTTTTCTCCTTTTTCCGGTTCAGCGTCGTGTTCCGACAAATACGCTGAAGTTCGGCGGTTTGAGAGTGCGCGCAGCGTCTATCCTCTTGACGATGCTTAATCGGCTGAGGTAGACTTCTCATTAGTTATGGTCATCTTCATGTCGAGACAGACCGTTTCCAGAACTTTTCGTACTTTCATGGAGTCGCCCCATGTCAAGGTCGGACGCTCCCCTCAGCGCGCCGCCCAATAATTTACTTCTCTCGGCCTTGCCCGGCCGCGAATACGATCGTCTTCTTCCCGCATTTGACCGTGTCCCCCTCGCCTTCAAAGCCGTATTGCACGAGCCGAACCAACCCATCCGTCACCTTTACTTCCCCACGAGCGGAATGCTTTCGCTGTTACTCTCTCATGAGGGGCCGGGGGCAGGTATGGAGGTCGGCGTAGTGGGCCGCGAAGGGATGGCCGACCTATCTGTCTTCCTCGGCGCCAGTGTAGCGTCTACACGAAGCATGGTGCAGGTGCCGGGGGAGGCCCTGCGGATGCGGGCCGACAAATTTCGCACTTTGGTCAACCGAGAGAGCAAGCTGCACGAGCTGTTGCTCCGCTATACTCGTGTTTTTTTGACGCAATTGACCCAGGGAGTCGCCTGCAATGCGCTGCACTCGGTCGAGAAGCGGCTCTGCCGTTGGCTGCTTATGGTACACGACCGGGCGGCCTGCGACCGCTTTCCGCTGACGCACGAGTTCCTCGCCTCGATGCTGGGCGTACGGCGGGCCACGGTGACCGAGGCCGCCCGACGTCTGCGCCAGGCCGGACTAATCCGCTACGGAGCCGGCCAGCTGACGATCCTCGATCGCCGCGGGCTAGAGAGGACCGTGTGCGGCTGCTATCGTGCGGTCAAGGCGGAGCAGAACCGCTTACTGAGCTGAGGGCCAGCTGGGGATAGCATACGTCCGTGCCGTTTTACTCCTCATAGCGCAAGAGCAGGTCACCGGCATCGACTTGCGCGCCGGCTTGCACCAGGACCTCGGCGACGGTCCCGGCCCGCTCGGCATAGAGGGTCGTCTCCATCTTCATCGCTTCGAGCGTGAACAGCTTTTGTCCGGGGACCACTTGGTCCTCGGCCTGGACCATGACGCGGACGACCAGACCGGGCATGGGCGCGCCGACATGCCGCGGATTGCCCGGCTCAGCCTTGGGATGGGCGGCCACTTTGCCCGCAAGGCTGCGATCGATGACGACCACTTCGCGCGGCTGGCCGTTCAGTTCGAAGAACACCGTGCGGCTGCCGTCGGCATGGGCCTCGCCGACAGCCAGGAATTTCAGGATCAGCGTCTTGCCGCGCTCGATGTCGATGGAAGTTTCCTCACCGGCTTCCATGCCGTAGAAAAACACCGGCGTCGGCAGCACGCTGGTGTCGGAGTATTTGGCTTGATGCGCTGCCAGTTCCGGGAACACGCGGGGATAAAGCAGATAGCTCAGCAGTTCGCGTTCCGTGACGGCCCGGCCCAGCTGTTGTTCCAGAGTAGCGCGTGCGGCGGCGAAATCGACGGGCGGCAGAGAGGCACCGGGCCGTCCTCCCATTTGGCCCGAAGCGAACAGGGGAGGTCGGCCGCGCAACACCCGCTTTTGCAACTCTTCTGGGAAACCGCCCGGCGGCTCGCCCAGCCGGCCCTCGAAAAACTCGACTACCGACTCCGGAAACGACAACTCTCGTGTGCCGTGCAGCACATCATCAGGCGTCAGGTTATTGCCGACCATGAACAGCGCCATGTCGCCGACCACCTTGGAGGTCGGCGTCACTTTGATAATGTCCCCGAACATGCGGTTGACCTCGGCGTACATGCGGCATACCTCGCGCCAGCGGCCCTCCAGACCCAGCGCCTGCGCCTGCTGATACAGGTTGGTATACTGGCCACCGGGCATCTCATTGAGGTACACGTCCGCTGTCGGCGCCAACTGCCCTGTCTCGAAAGGGGCGTACAAACGGCGGACACTCGCCCAATAGTCGGCGACCTCTTGCAAAGCGTCGTCGTCCAGTTGGGTAGCCCGCGGTCGGAAACGCAGTGCCTCGACCAGCGCGTGCAGGCTCGGTTGACTGGTCAGGCCGGAAAGCGGCGCCATGGCACAATCGACAATGGATACGCCCTCTTCGGCAGCTAGCAGATACGAAGCGATTTGTCCCCCGGCGCAGTCATGGGTGTGAAAATGGATGGGGATGCCGATTTCCTGGCGCAGCGCCCGGATCAGCATTTGCGCCGCATAGGGCTTGCACAAACCGGCCATGTCCTTGATGGCCAGCAGGTTGGCGCCACGTTTCTCCAACTCCTTGGCCAGGTTGACATAATAAGCCAGGTTGTATTTTTTCCTTGACGGGTCCAGAATGTCGCCGGTGTAGCAGATGGCTGCCTCGCACAACATGCCGGTGTCGCGCACTGCTTCGATGGCCAGCTGGAGATTGGGTAGGCCGTTGAGAGCGTCGAAGATACGGAAGAGGTCGATGCCGGCTTGGGCCGATTCCTTGACGAACGCCCGGACGACGTTATCGGGATAATTGGTGTAGCCCACCGCGCTGGCCGAACGCAGGAGCATTTGGAACAGAATGTTCGGGATGCGTGCGCGCAGATCGGCGAGCCGCTGCCATGGCGATTCCTTAAGAAAGCGCATGGCCGTGTCGAAGGTGGCGCCGCCCCACATCTCCAGCGAGAACAGGCCCGACAAGCGTGCGGCATAGTACGGGGCGATACGTAACATGTCATAGGTCCGCATGCGCGTCGCTAACAACGACTGATGGGCGTCGCGGAACGTGGTATCGGTCAGGAGCAGCCGTTGTTGTTCCAGCACCCAGCGGGCGAACGGGTCGGCGCCCATCTCCAGAAATTTATCGCGCGTTCCCGGCGGCTGGTTTGTTCCTCTGCCTTCTATGCCCATTGCCGTTGCCGATTTGCTTTGGGGAACCAGCATGGGATCGGGCACGGGGATGGGATCCCGGGGGATGCCAGCAGGCTTGTTTGGGATGAGCGGATGGCCGTTGACGATCACGTCGGCGATGTAACGCAACAGCCGCGTGGCCCGGTCTTGACGGCGGGCGAATTGGAAAAGGGCCGGCGTTTCATCGATGAAGCGCGTTGTGCAGTTGCCAGCCAGAAAGGTGGGATGCGTCACCAGGTTGACGAGGAAGGGGATGTTCGTCTTGACGCCGCGGACACGGAATTCCTGCAAACTACGCAACATGCGGCGGGCGGCATCGACGAAACGCAGCCCATGCGCCGTCACTTTGACCAATAACGAATCGTAAAAGGGCGTGATGACCGCACCCGTGAACGCGGAGCCGGCGTCGAGCCGGATACCCATACCGCTGGCCGAACGATAATTGCTCAATCGACCGTAATCCGGCAGGAAATTGTTGGCCGGATCCTCGGTGGTGACGCGGCACTGCAAAGCGTAGCCGTGGGTCGTTACACGACGTTGATCGTCCAGACCGATCTCCGGATCGCTCAACGGCAATCCCTGGGCGATGAGGATCTGGCATTTGATCACATCATAGCCAGTCACTTCCTCGGTGACGGTGTGCTCAACCTGTATACGCGGATTGACCTCGATAAAATAGAAATTACCGCTGTCCACATCGAGGAGGAACTCAACCGTACCGGCATTGTCCAGGCGCACGGCCCGCCCAACAACTAAGGCGGCGTCGAGAATGCGCTGGCGCAGCACCGGATCGAGGTTGAGCGCGGGAGCAATCTCGACAATTTTCTGATGACGACGCTGGAGCGAGCAATCGCGCTCAAAGAGATGGACAAGGTTGCCGTGATGATCACCCAGAAGCTGTACTTCGATATGGCGGGCGCGGGCAATGTATTTTTCCAGAAACACATCAGGAATACCGAAGGCAGAGCCGGCTTCACGGCGGGCCTGATCGAGAGCGTCCTCAAGCTTGTCAGCACTGACGGCGACGCGCATGCCGCGCCCGCCGCCGCCCATCGCCGCCTTGACCATCACTGGAAAACCCAGCTTTTCTGCAACCCTGTGGGCCTCTTCATGCGTCTGGACCGCCATACTGCCTGGCAGCACCGGCACGCCTGCCTTCTGGGCAATGTTGCGGGCCATTACTTTGTCACCGAGCTGTTCGAGGATCTCCACGCTCGGCCCGATGAAAATCAGGCCCGCCTCTTGACAAGCACGAGCGAACGAGGCGTTCTCGGAGAGGAAACCGTAGCCGGGGTGGATGGCATCGACTTCATGCTGCCGAGCCAGGGCGACAATACCGGCAATATCGAGATAGGCCCGGATCGGCTCACCGGGCTGGCCGACGCGATAGGCTTCATCCGCTTTGAAACGATGCAGGGCGAAACGGTCTTCATGCGAATAAATCGCCACCGTGCGGATGCCCAACTCCGTTGCCGTGCGAAAAACACGAATGGCAATTTCACTCCGATTGGCAACGAGCAGTTTGCGTATTGGGCGCAAAGTAACTTGTGTTTCCTCCGGCATGACAGATCAATTCCTCTCCCCTCATCGAAACAAATCAAACGTCCACATCCGCTTATCCTAGAAAAGAATCGGCTGGGTTCCTACACGGGAAGCGGCGGCCCGAGGCCCCTTCCTCTCCACGAGGACCGCCAAAGCCGATGACGCGGACCTTATGGCCCAGAGGGTTCGGCCCAGCGACGCCCTGTGCGGCGATCTTGTAAAATAAACGTTGTCATACAGTGTTCCGGAGCATTCCAGATGATGAGGCCCTCATGGCGCGTTATCTCATTGGCATCGACCTGGGTACGACCAACAGTGCGTTGGCGTATCTCGATTTGCAGCGTCCGCGCCGCGGCGAGCGCCTGGACATAAAATCTTTCCCCCTTCTCCAATTGACGGCGGCCGGCGAGGTCAAAGAGCGTCCTTTGTTGCCCTCGTTCCTCTACCTGCCGGGCCAGCACGATCTGCCTCCAGGGGCCACGGCGTTGCCGTGGGATGCGCAGCGCGATTACGTGGTTGGGGAGTTCGCGCGCAGTCATGGCGGCAAGGTGCCGGGCCGGCTGGTCAGCTCGGCGAAATCGTGGCTGTGTCACAGCGGCGTGGATCGCTCGGCGGGCCTGTTGCCGTGGACTGCGCCGCCGGACGTGCCGCGCATTTCCCCTATCGAGGCCTCCGCGCGCTATCTGCGGCACATGGTCGAAAGCTGGAACTACGTCATGGCCAAGGACCGGCCCGACGATCGCTTGGAGAAACAGACCGTGGTGCTAACGGTGCCGGCGTCGTTCGACGACATGGCCCGCAATCTGACGGTCGAGGCGGCGCGGAAGGCGGGACTGGAAGATCTCATTCTGTTGGAAGAGCCGCAAGCGGCGTTTTATTGCTGGCAAGCGACGCATTCGGCGAAGGAAGCCACTGCCCTGAAACCGGGGATGCGCTGTCTAGTGATCGATGTGGGTGGCGGCACCAGTGATTTCAGCCTTATCGAGGTGGTTGAGCAGCAAGGCGAATTAGGGTTTGTACGCCAAGCGGTGGGCGATCATCTTTTGCTGGGCGGCGACAATATGGACTTGGCCCTGGCTAAATTTGTCGAGACGAAGCTGCCCAGCATCGGCCGGCTCGATGCGGTGCAGTATGGCGTGTTAACCCAGGCGTGCCGTTTGGCCAAAGAGACGTTGCTTGGCCCGAACGCGCCGCCGACTTACACCGTCACCGTCATCGGCCGCGGGCGGGCCGTCATCGGAGGGACGCTGCACGCTCTCCTGACGCCGGCAGAGGTGCGCAAAGTGATCCTTGAGGGCTTTTTCCCGCTGGTGCCCGCCGATGCCCTGCCACAGCGCGGCGCCCGCGCCGGCTTGCACGAGATGGGCCTGCCTTACGTCAGCGATCCTGCTATCACGCGCCATCTGGCCGCGTTTCTCAAGAACCAGACCGCTTCGGAGAACGCCGCACCGGCCGCGGTCCTTTTCAATGGCGGCGTCTTCCAGCCCGAAGTGTTGCGCGCGCGTGTTCTCGAAGTGATGCAGCACTGGTACGACCGTCCCGGACAGCCGTGGCAGCCGTTCGTGCTCACCAATCCGTCGCTGGATTTGGCTGTCGCCTGGGGGGCCGCCTATTACGCCTGGCTACGCCATACGGGCGGTCGCCGCATCGGTGGGGGCATCGCACGCTCCTACTACATCGGGGTGCAACAAGCCCAACCAGCCCACAGCACAAGTACGGACAACGACGGACTCACCGTCGTTTGCGTGGTGCCGCAGCACCTGGAAGAAGGACACGATGTTATTCTCGACAAACCCGAGCTGGAATTGTCCCTTGGCCAGCCGGTGATGTTCCCACTGTACACTTCGACCGTGCGTGGCCAGGACAAAGCGGGCGCTTTGCTGACGGTGGCCCCCGATCAACTGTTGCGCATGCCGCCGTTGCACACCGTATTGCGAGGCGGCAAGCGGAGTGGCACAAAATCGGTGCCGGTGACCTTGGCCGCCCGATCGACGGCCGTCGGCACATTAGAGTTGTTCTGTGTAGCGCGCGACGGCCGCAATCGTTGGCGTCTGGAATTCAACGTCCGTGATCTGGTGCAGGAGGCGCCGTCTGAGCGCCGGGGCCAGGACCATCCGAGTGCGGAAACGAAGGCGCAGCCCGTCACAGACGTGTGGCCGGAAGCCCAAGTACAAGAAGCAGCCCGGCTCCTCCGCGCCGTTTATGCACCGGGGCCGCTCCCGCCTCCCCGGAATGGGGAGGGACAAGAGGAAGAGTTGACCCCCCAAGAATTAACCAAGGCCCTGGAATCGGCCCTCGAAGCGCCACGGCACGCCTGGCCAACTGGTCTGTGCCGCCGTTTGTGGGAATTTTTGGCTGAAGTCGCCGACCAGCGCCGCCGCTCACCGGCCCACTTAAGCCGCTGGTACAACTTGGTCGGCTATTGTCTTCGTCCTGGCTTCGGCGATCCTCTCGATAAATACCGTATCGAACAATTATGGAAACTGATGGCCACCCCGCCGCGCCCCGACGCCGGCAAAGGGGCGCGGGGAGCCGCGCCGCGTCTGGCCGAGACCAGTGCCGACGCCTGGATCATGTGGCGGCGCGTCGCCGGCGGATTGCACGCGCCATTGCAACAAGCCCTCTACGATCGGCTGCGCCCGGTGCTGCTGCCGACCAAAGGCAAGGGGCTCGCCAAACCTGACGCCAATGAATGGGCCGAAATGTGGCGGGCGGCCGCCGCCTTCGAACGCCTCGATGTCAAGCACAAGGAGGCCCTGGGCAACGTCTTGCTCAAGTCGCTGCGCCGCAGTCCAGCCCCGACCTACGCCTTCTGGGCGCTGACACGCCTGGGGGCACGGGCGCTGGTGTACGGACCTCTCAACGCCGTGGTCCATCATCAAGTCGCGGAGAAATGGCTGGAAGCGATCCTGCCGTTCGAGCCGGGCAACCAGAGCGAACGCCTGGCTTGGGCGTTTTGCCTGTCGCAGCTAGCACGCCGCACCGGCCAACGCGCCCTCGACATCGATGACAGCCACCGCGAGAACGTACTGCGCGTGCTGCGCAGCCAGTCCATTCCTGAACATTGGATACGCATGGTCGAAGAAGTAACCGAGTGGGAACAGGAAGAACAGGGACAGATGCTCGGCGATTCCTTGCCGATTGGTTTGCGCTTAGTGCAACCGCAAGAGTAGCAGAACATTCGCCTCCAGCGCCGGCAAGGGACGGGCTTGCTGGCGCTGGAGACGAGCGAGAATTTGGATTTAGGGCCTCAGGCGCCGGGCAGCTTCATATCATAGCTGAGGACGGCAGCCTCATAGGCATGAAAAGCGTTGACCAAATTGCCAAAAGCCCCTTCCTTTTGCGCGAACGTCCCGAAGGCGAGAGCGACCAGGAAAAGCCGCTCCGCATTGAGGAAGTTGGCCAGTGCGTCTTCCAGGCTGACAAACTGAGCAATGACCGGCCCCGTATCTGCCAAGGCCTGCGGAACCAGTGGTGGGATGGCTGTATGGTTGGCCACGCTGACGACGCTATTGATGGTGACGGAGGCACCGCCATCCACATCGGTGACTATCACCTGTACCGGGAACAGGCCGCCGTAGGGGAACGAGTACGGCGAACTGCCATAAACAGAGAACGTATTGCCGAACAGATGCACGATGGTGCCCGTGCCGGAGAAAGAAAGCCCATTTCCTTCGTTCCAGAGGATGGTTGCCGTATAATGACTGGTTGGGCGCAGTGTCGAATCGGTGTCTGTGAAAATGCCGACCAGAGCGTTGCTGACGAAGCCGGCTGTCTGAGCGTTGAGGGCTTGGGCGAAACCTTGCAGCGGCGCGTCGGCGACGGCGACCGTACCGCTGACAGGTCCGAGCGTAGCAGTTCCGTTGCTCTCGCTGACGGTCAGTGTGTAATCCCCCGCGTCGGTGTAGGTGTGTGAACCGAGAATAAGGAAGATGCCCGGAGTGCCGCTGGCCACGACTGTGCCACTGGTGACGGTGCCATCGCCCCAGTTGATGGAGGCGCTGTAATTGCTCAAAGGCGCGCCCGAGCTGTCGAAGAACTCGGCGACCGGCACGTTGTTCAGCGGCATGCCTTCGGTGGCGCTGCTGAGGGTGATCGACAAAGGCGCCGCCAGGGTGAAATGGGCGATGGCCGTACCCCAGTTGGGGGCGGCCTCGGCATTAGCCCATTGACTGAAGGCCCAGAAGCTGCCGTCGGAATCCACATCGACGCGGCTCATGTCGCCCTCGCGGGTGCCGTTGTAATGTTGTACGCCGGCCTGGACGAGGATCGGGGCCTCCATTGTGCCTGCCGGGTCGGACGGTGTACGGCCAGTGATGTACATCGACTCGAACATGCCCGGCGCCGTTCCGGACTGGATGTAGGTGACGCCGATGTCGCCGGCGGCATTGATGTTAATGCCCGGATAAGCGTCGTAGACGCCGGGGCCGCCGCCAATGTCGCCCTGTTGCTGGAGCACCGGGACGCCGCTGCTTACGCTGATTTCATACCAGCGGACCATGTCATCGTCCCCAGCCGAATCGGAGATCTCATGCACAACCGCCAGCTGGCCGTTCCGCTCCGCGACTTGCAGGATGCGCGAGTCGGCGATGGAATCGACGTTCCCACCCGGATCTTTCTCAACCACCGCCTGGAAATAGGGACTTACCGCCAGATTGGTAATGGTAAAGCTGGGATTTGCGGACAAGACATTGGTCATCCGGATCACATCAAGAGACTGGTTGTCGCCGTGTTCCGCTACCAGCCACATGGGGCCGCCGGGCGCGGCATCCGGCATGGTTGCCGGCCGCATCAGAAATTCACTGTTATCCGTCTGGAAGTAGTTCGTATTGCGGGTCAACGTCTTGCCATTGACCAGCGCATTCATGGAGATGGCATTGACTTGACTATGCAGCCCATTGCCGCTGGCGTCGTAGCTGTTGAGCGTGACGACCAGGGCGTCGGCGTTGTAGCCGGGATTGCCGGTATAGTCCTGAAGGGCGACGCCGGATTCCGCCGTGTTGATTTCGTAGAAATACCAGTCCGATGTGCTCAAAGTCGTCGGATTGGAGGATTTGGACACAGCGAGAAGGAGAGCGTTGCCGCCGTTATTGACGAGATTACCATTGCTATCTACCTCAAAGTCGAGATCGCCGACGATGAAACGCTGGACCAGAGGATCATAAATCGTGAACGGGTCCGTTTGCTCGTCGGAGTCGCCGGAGGCTACGGTAACGTGCGGCAAGCCGCCTGTAGTGAACAAAAAGTGGGCCAGCGTATCGGTTACGGCGCCGCTGGACGTGCTTTTGCCGGGGTAGATGGCGATGCCTTGGTTGACCGTTTCCACGACGCTGGACGGACCGACGGCGCCCTGGGTGTCGGGCGGCTCACCGCCGCCGCCGACCCCGGCGCTGTCGAGGCCCGTGTAATGGCTGACCAGCGCCAAGCTGGGCACAATTCGATCCTCCAGCTGCTCCACTTCAAGGCGGCGCCGACGCCGAGGCCGTTTTGCCGGGGGCGAGGAGGAAAAAGGATTTCGCCATATTTTCCCAAAGAGGATCGACATAGCTGCAACCACTTCGCGCGTTGGACATTTCTTTTCCCAGCCGCAGCGCTGTTTGCGGGGAAAGTTTTTGCTTGCCTGTATACATAAGACGAAACAACATCGCATTCGGCCTTGATGTGGAACGATTTCCTCTGCCGTTCGTTCCCAGTTTACCAAGGCCGCCCCGTCGGTACAGAGAGAAAAATTTTCCTCCATGCGCTTTGAGACGCTTTTTCACATCCGCCAACAGTATGCCCCTGCTGACCCATGTAAACAAAAATTAACAGGATTAACTTCATCTCATTCAAAAAGAGAAACATCTCAGCTGGCCATCGCTTGCGGCCGTACACCCATCCCACCTCGGATAGAGTGAGCCTCTTTTGCCAAAATAGGAAATTTAAGGCGAAAGCATAAAGAATTAGCGCGATAAGAAGAAAGCGTATTTCGCTGGTTTTCCCTTAACTTCATCATCTAGGGCTTCCGATGGGTTTATGGAGGATACGACGCAGCATTCGCGGAGCGGTTCCAACGAGGAATCAGACGGAGCGGGTTCTGCTGAGTACAAGGGGGACGAGCAATGAAACGAGGGTATCTAGCTGCGGTTCTGGTCGTGCTGACGGCGGCGAGTTCCACTTGGGCGGATGAAGAGCCGGACGGCAGCATGAGGACCTGGTTGGATGCGGATTATTTGCTGTGGTGGTTCAAACCTGCTCCTGCTGGACCCGCACTGCTGACGACCGGAACCCTGACTACTCCGGTCTCGGCCGGCTCAGGCGTCCTCGGTACGCCTAGCGCTTCGGTACTCGCGGGCAATTCTTACCTCAATCAGGGGCCTTACAGCGGTTTCCGTATCGGCGGCGGCGTCATGAATTGCGCCGGCACGATTGGCGGTGAAGGCAGTTTCTTCTACTTGGCCCAACGCGGCATCGACGAAACCTTCTCGTCCGGTCCCACGGGCAGTCCGCTTCTGGCCCGGCCGATTATCGACGCCCGCACCGGCAGCGAAACCGTCTTGTTCGTCTCGGCCCCCAACGCCTTCAGCGGCCATTTCGACCTCGCTTCAGCGACCGAGTTCTTCGGCGCCGACGGCAATTTGCTCGTCCCGTGGTGTCGCTGCGTCGCTTGTTATCCCGACGAAATCGGCTATTACGTCACGGGATTGGGCGGCTTCCTGTACCTCAATCTGCGCGATGACTTAACGTTGTCGCAGTCTAGCAATGTCTTGCCGGCGGGCGTCGGTTTCTTCGATAACGTCCCCATTTCCTCCGGCGGCAACATAGCGCTGACGGACGAGTTTCGCACGCTCAATCAGTTTTACGGCGGGCAGATCGGCGTCAAGGCGGGGGTTACCTGGTGGCGCTTCACTCTCAACGGCACGGCCAAGATCGCCCTCGGCTCCATGCGTGAACAAGCCAACTTGCTCGGCAGCACTACCGCCACCACGGCTTTCGGCTCCGCAACCGTCCCTGGCGGCCTGTACGTCCTCAGCAGTAATGCGGGCACGCATACCCGCAACATTACCGCCGTCGTGCCCCAAGGGACCCTGAGCTTCGCCGTCGAGATTACCTCGCAACTCAAGCTCCACGTCGGCTATACCATCCTTTACATCAGCGACGTGGCTCGGCCAGGCAACCTCATCGATCGCAGCATCAATCGCACCGAGTTGCCCTCGTCGCAGACTTTCAATCCCCTGGTTCCCGGCCCGCAGCGGCCCGGATTCAGTTGGTCGGGCACGGATTTTTGGGCCCAGGGAATTAACGTCGGTCTCAGTTTACGATTTTAATAATTTGTATAGCTCATTACTCATATAAAGCGTTGGGGGATTAGCGACGCTTCGCCGAAGCATCGCTAATCCCCAACGCGCCGCCTTGTTTTCCCAGCTCATCCTTAACCATTTCTTCATTTGAACGAACTTTACTATTGCGTCCCCCCCTGCCCAGCCAGCGGCCATATCGGGAGGGATATAGGGAGCGCCGCCCGCTAGATGAATTGCTTTCATCGGGTCGTGCGTCGGCATAAAATCTACCTCCTCTCGGTCCCCTTTGGGGGCCTCAAACCAACGGGGGGCCTTCTTCGTCTTTACTCATGGGTGGCAGTATTCACGCTTGGGTAGGCGTCGGCACCAATTTTGCATAAACGGATGAGCACCTAACTGAACCCTCAACGGAACAGAATCCTATGATGCACACCTTATGGCTCCGCCGTCTCCGTCGTTGGATGTTCTCTCATCCCACGTCCCCTATCTGCACAGCCCAGAAGAAAAACCGCGTTCGTCCGCGTTTGGAATGGTTGGAAGACCGGACCCTCTTTTCGGCAAATACCTACACGGTCAATCTCACCACCGACAATGTGCCAAACACTGGCCAATCGACAGGTCAATTCTCGGGCGACCTGCGCTATTGCATCGAACAGGCCGATCTTAACCCCGGCAGCACCATCCAGTTCGATCCCAGTGTTTTCGCCGCGAGCGGAAGCACAACCATCGCGCTCAGTCAGGGCGAGTTGGACATCTCCGCCAGCATGAACATCGTCAACAACGTTACGGGCAATCCCAACACCATCATTGTCAGCGGCACAGACGGCAAGGGCGGCGGCAGCCGTATCTTTGACGTCTCAAACCAGTCGGCGGTGGTGAGCATCTCCGGTCTGACTATCACCAACGGCAACGCCGCCGTCTTCTACACATCCGTCCCCGGCAACCAGGGCGGCGATATTGCCAATCATGGCACGCTGACGCTCACCAATGACATCGTCAGCAACGGTTTGTCCGAAGGCGGCACCGGCGGCTTCCAGGGGCGCGGCGGCGGCATTTTCAACTACGAAGGCTCCAGTGGCGCTACCGGGGCAGTGCTCGTCCTCAATAATGTGATTGTGGAAAACAACAAGGCGGTAGGCGTCGGCGGCGGCTCCCAAGGTCTGGGTGCGGGCGGCGGCATTTGGAATGACCCCAACGCCACCGTGACCGTGGAGGGGAACAGTCAGTTCCTGAACAATCAAGCCTTGGGCTGGAACGGTCTGAACGGCGGCGGTTTTGGCACCGATGCGGGGCCGGGCGAAGGCGGGGCCATTTACAATGCGGGGATCCTCAATCTCACCGGCTCCAGTACAACGCCGCTGATCTTTAGCGACAACGAAGCCATCGGCGGCAAGGGCGGCAACGGTGGGGCCGGCTTCACGCCGGCTACCACAGGCCCCGGCGGACCAGGCGGCAACGGCGGAGCGGGCGGCGCAGCCCTGGGCGGCGGCGTCTACAACACCGGCAGCGCCTTCACGCTGCAATATGTCAATTTCTACGGCAATGAAGCCAACGGCGGCGCCGGCGGCAGCGGCGGACGCGGCGGCGATGCCAAGGGAACCAAAGGCTGGAACGGCGGGGCGGGCGGCCAGGGCAACGTCGGCGGCTACGCCGAAGGCGGCGCGATTTACAACGGCGCCAATACGCCCCTTAATTTCCCCAACATCGTCTTCAGCACTGATAGCAGCGGTTTGGGCAATGAGGCCAACGGCGGCGCCGGCGGCGCCGGGGGCGGCCGGGGCCGCGGCGCCCCCCCCCGCACCGCCGGCGGGGGCGGCGGGGGAGGCCGCCCCGGGGGG
>Ga0078972_1008719_pt1 | contig 20837 bp, 17 predicted proteins | sample YelNatPaOPGAMG01_FD_67568 | JGI IMG/M metagenome (GOLD analysis project Ga0078972, IMG submission 67568) | Hot spring thermophilic microbial communities from Obsidian Pool, Yellowstone National Park, USA - OP-RAMG-01 (SPADES assembly) (version 2) | ecosystem: Environmental > Aquatic > Thermal...
GGGCAGTGGGAAATAGGAGCGCCGGCGTCGGCGCCGGCTTTAGACTTAAGCTAATCAACCGATACAACCGATTAGACCCGAAAGCGATGGCAACGGCAATTCGGAAGCGTAAAGCCGGTCGGAGACCGGCGCTCCGGGCAGGGGAAAAAGGAGCGCTGGACCTTGAGCTTGCAGCGGCGGTGCTGGGATCGGCTAGGGGTGACCCAAATGATCTCCGCAACAAACTGCAGGAACGACTCGGCCAAGGGCACGCATCAGCACACCGGAAGCGCTGCGATTCATTGCTCGGACCGGTTCGCGGGAAGCTGTTCGATCGTGATGGAAGCGGTTGCCAGCGAAATGAAGTTCGAGGCGCTAAAAGTGCGACCACATGTTTCTGGTGATCTTGGATGAAAATGACTCGATCGGCTGCCGCTTGTTGGGATATGCGGAGGCGGACAACAGCACTGCTGGCACGAAGAACGCGCCAACGGTTGGAAAGAAGCCGGTTCAGAACCTTGCAGGCGCAGCTCATGTTGTTCGTGCTGCCGTTCCCAAAGCCGATGTGGTCTGCTGCGAGTGCGGCTATGCGATTGGCGATGCGGAACGGGAAAAGTATGCATGTATTAGCAACCTGTTCTTTTGCTCCCCCAATGCAAGGCAGCCGTTGAAAGAATGGTCAATTAAAGGTTAACCCAACGCGCCATACACCGGGTTAGGGGACGCGATTTTTCAGCAACTGCAAAATCCGGGATCAACCCCTTGCGCCGGTTAGCGGTGCGAAGGTTTGCTCGACAATGCACAACCAGGTCTTGCGCACCGTCGAATATGGCATTCAACCGTGCGCGTTACTCTGATGCGGCTTTTGGTTGGTCAGCAGAACTGACCACGCGTGTGGCGGTGCGGAAATGCATTTTAGCGACCTTGGAAAGTGCATCCGGCCCATGCTTTGCGACAAATTCGCGTGCGGCTTGTTCGACACGCCCAGATGCACCGCGCGGCAGTGTGATACCGAATTGTTTTTCCAGCGCTGCAAGGCGCCGCAGAAATTCAGCGCGCGCAAGAATTGACGCTGCAGCAACTGCAACATCGGTTTCAGCCCGGTGTTTCTGCACAAGTTCGACTTGCCGGCCGAGGCGCATCATTGCGTTTTTCAACGTATCCGGGCTGGCTGCGAACTGGTCGCTGATTGCTCTGACTGGTGGCGGGTCAAGCCGTTGTTCTTGTGCGAGCAGATTTTCAATTGCACGCGCGTGTGCCCAGGCGAGTAGCGCGTTGACATTGCCCAACCTGGCATGCAAACGGTTATATGCTTCGTTGCCGATCGTGACCAGCGCGGTGACGCACCCCGGCGTGTTGCGGATCAGCCGGGCAAGCTGGTGGATTTTTGCCGTGCTGGATATTAGTTTCGAGTCGCGGATGTCGGTCTGTTGCCATGCTTTGACAACCGGCCCGTTCACATACACCGCCGCAACGCATAACGGGCCGAAGAAATCGCCCTTGCCGCTCTCATCCACACCAATCCGCGGCAACAGCAGCTCGGGACTCAAAACAGTTTCGTACCCCAGGCGCGCCTCTTTTAGTATCAGCGGTTCGAGCACAAACTCGACAAACTCCGCTGTGTCCTTGCCCTGCACAACCAGTTTGCCGCTTCGATAATATGCAAGGCTAAGGTCAGGTTTTTGCGCTGCGAACTCGGCATGAGGCGTTTCTCTGAACTCGAACCCGTGCCGGGCAAGGTATTCGCGCAAAGCGGCTGCCTGCTCGGCTGTCAGCTTGCAAACATGTGAAGTCCGCACCTGCACAGCGCGGGCGAATCGTAGTCGGTTACAACATATTTTGCAATGGTGACAGTGGATTTGCCGTATGGTAAACGGTTTGCAACGCGACCGAAAGACCTGCGCTTTGGCGTGCTTGTTTGCTCTTGCATGTTCAGGCAGGTGTTTTACCTGCTGTTTGCTCGTGAAAACCTGAGCACCGCGACCGACCTGGACACCTGTCGCATGAAAATGCGGCTTTGTGCGAGCCGGTTCGCGGGGCGGGTTTTCGCCTTGTTCATTGTGCTTGCGGGCTACAGCGGGCGGCTTTTTTGCAACGCCGTACATGGGCGGCACCATGCTGTAGCCGCCCGGTTGCACCGGTTGTACTGGATGACAAAGCCGGGTCGCGGTTGTGCCTGTGCACGGCCGTCCGGCTGGCCCGTGATTCGGACTTTGGCGGAATCGCAATTGAAAACGGGGCTTACTGGTGGCAACCTGCGTGCGATGAATCATCTTGCTCATGCACGCCGAGTTTTCGATATCGAGCTGGCTGCGTTGCGGCAGGTACGTGCGCAGCTCGATGCACAGTTTAATCGTGCAGTTGACCTGATTGTCGAGACGCTTAAACGGCGCGGCAAAGTTATTGTGGTTGGCGTCGGCAAGTCGGGCATCATGGGCAGGAAAATCGCGGCCACACTCACGAGCACAGGCTCGACAAGTGTCGTGCTAGACAGTGTAGATGCGCTGCATGGCGACCTTGGGATAGTCAGCGACGGCGACGTTGTGCTGGCGCTGAGTTACTCGGGCGAATCCGACGAACTACTGAATCTGCTGCCTGCACTGAAACGGTTTACGGTCAAGCTAATTGCAATCACAGGTTCGCCGAGGTCAACCTTGGCTAGGCACAGCGATGTTGTGTTGAACGTGCGTGTGCCGAAAGAAGCTTGTCCATTCAATCTTGCGCCCACCGCAAGCACAACTGCAATGCTTGTGATGGGCGACGCACTTGCAATGGCAGTGTTACAGGCGCGTGGGTTCAGCAAAAGTGACTTTGCAAAGTTCCATCCTGCAGGTGCAATTGGCCGGACAATGTTGTTGCGCGTAAGCGACATCATGCGCACAGGTGAACGTAATCCCGTGGCCAGTCAAACACTCACAGTCAAGGAAGCGTTGCTTGTGATGACGCGCGCCAAGGCAGGGTGCGTTAGCGTGGTAAATGCACGCGGCAAACTTGTTGGTGTATTCACAGATGGCGATTTTCGCCGGCACATTTCGGCTGACCCGGACCTGCTGGGGAAACGGCTTGAGAAGGTGATGACGCGCAACCCGGTTTGCATTCGTGAAACCGCATTAGCAGTTGAAGCATTGAACGTGTTCAACGAACGCAACATTGACGATTTGATTGTCATCAACGCAAAACGTGAGCCGGTCGGCATAGTTGACTCGCAAGACCTGCCAAAGCTGAAAATCATGTGAAACCGATGTGTGCGGGAACAAAACTCACTCGGCAACCGGCGAAAGTACAGGCGCACAATTCGGTTTGCGGCTCCAACGCGATCACAACCGTTACCGTGCGTAATGTTGCTGTTCCACAGCCGTCAAACCCGCGTGCAACTGCAGTAGCAGTCAGGTTGACTCATGTGGTGCCGACAATTTACACTTCGCCCGGTAATGTACCGGCAGTTCAATCGCGCTGATGCTTGAGGCAATTGAAAGGTTACTGGCCCTGCAAGACTGCGACCGCAAGATCGCGCAGTTACGGGCTGAGCTTGCGCAGCTCGAGCCGCAGCGTGCGGCGTTGCGTGACAAGGTGACAACCGCCCAAGCCGAGCTTGACCAGGCAAAAACACATCTCAAACAGCTCGAAAGCGAACGTAAACGGCTCGAACTCGATGTCGAAGCCAAAAAAGCTCAAATCGAACGCTATTCACTGCAACAGTACCAGACTCGCAAGAACGAAGAATACCGTGCGCTTGCTCATGAAATCGAGTTGTGCAAGCAGGAAATCGTTAAAATTGAAGACCGCGAGCTGGAGCTGATGGAACAGATTGAAGCGGTGGAAAAACAGATCGCCGCAGCTACCAAAACACTCGCCGAGACAAATCAACTTGTGACCACTCTGCTGGCCGGACTCGACCAACGCGAGAAAGAACTTGCAACGCAACTGGACGCGCTTCAAGCCAGTCGTGTTGAACTGGTCGCTGCGGTGGTTGAACCGTTCCGGTCGCGGTACGAACGATTGTTCAAGTCCAAAGGTAGCAATGTTGTTGTTGGTGTTGACCACTCTGTCTGCGGCGGTTGTCACATGCGGTTGCCACCGCAACTGCTCGTCGAGTGTATTGCGCAACAGGAAATTGTGACCTGCCCGAACTGCGGCCGAATCTTGTACTACACGCGCGACATGAACGTTGCAGTGACCGAGTAACGGACCCGGTCAACCCGCAGCTGCCCAGCCACAGTCTTCCGACGGCTCGTTTGGGGGTGTATCTCACAATCTGAGTGGATGGTCGTGGACGGAGCCATTTGTGTTTACGGCACTTTGATTTACACCTAGTTTCGGCTGGCGTGCAGTTGCCGTCTATTGTCTCAACTGCGCCAGCGGTATTTCGCTCTCGAGATAAACTGCTGAAACGGTCGGCCCGGCCATGCGCGTTCGTAACCCCGCCGAAACCGGTGTTAATGCGAGGTCCGGCTTGCGGACTGCCATTTATTGCAATGCGCACTTTGTGTTGGTGAAACCACGTCAAGCCTGGCGTTTGGACCTACACGGCTTGCAAATCAGCGGTGCTGGGCTAAATTTATCGCGGTTTTGGAAGGGCGGAGAATCGCCTTTGCAGGTGTGAAACTTTTTCATACCTGCGAAGGAGGAAAGTCCGAACACCACAGGGCGCGATGCCGCGTAACTCCGGGTGTTGCCGGGGATACACGCGGGCGGCCACGCCGCGAGGCGTGCCGACGGACAGTGCCACAGAAAACAGACCGCCCGGGTTGCAGGCCAGCCACGGCAAAAACCGAGCCGGCCCGGCCCCGGGTAAGGGTGAAAAGGTGAGGTAAGAGCTCACCGCTCGGAGCGCAAGCGACGAGGCATGGTAAACCCCATCGGGTGCAAGGCCAAATAGGAAACCGCGGAGTGGCCCGCTCCACGTCTCCGGAGACGGAGACCGGTTTCGGGTACTGGCCGCATAGACAAATGATTCTCTCCCCCGAACAATTTCGGGGCAGACAGAATTCGGCTTACAGCCCTTCCAAAACCGTTTTCCGCATTTGAAAAGCTGTGGATCGGTAACATCCCAAAACGCGACTACCAAACATGTGTTCCGATTTCACGCGCTGCAGGCAGGCGCCGCCCGACGAATGGTTCGTGCTGTAACTCCGCTGGCCGGGCTCGACGTGTGACATTGGTTTGGACTTCTCAACGCGCGGTGCCTTGTGCATTCTGAGTGCGCATGTTGAGCTTGGCCTTGTTCGCCCAAAAACGTTACGGCCAGCGCCGCTGCGGGATATGTACCGAGATAAGAAAGTTGTGGTTGTGATGCCCGCCTACAACGCGGCTAAAACAGTCCGCAAGACCTACGAAGGCGTGGTCGAGCAAGGTGTTGTTGACTCGATCATACTTGTTGATGACGCAAGCCACGACGAAACTGTAGCGATTGCGCGCAGTCTGCCTGGCGTAACCGTGCACGTGCATGAGGCGAATCGCGGGTACGGCGCAAACCAGAAAACATGTTATCGGCTTGCACTGGATGCGGGTGCGGACATTGTGGTGATGGTGCATCCGGACTACCAGTACACACCGCTCTTGATTCCTGCAATGGTCAGCCTCATCGGCAACGGTTTGTATCACTGTGTGCTTGGCAGCCGGATTTTGGGCGGGTACGCACTCAAGGGCGGTATGCCACTGTGGAAATACGTGGCGAACCGCGCACTGACATTTGCCGAAAACGTTCTGACCGGAGCGAAGCTTTCTGAATACCACACCGGGTACCGCGCGTTTTCGCGGCAGTTGCTCGAGAGGATTGATTGGCGCTGTAACTCGGATGATTTCGTGTTCGACAACCAAATGTTGGCCCAGATTTTGTGGCACGGTTACACCATCGCAGAAATAAGCTGTCCGACGGCGTACTTTGCCGAGGCGTCTTCAATCAACTTCAGCCGCAGCATCAAGTACGGACTGGGTTGCCTTGCAACAGGCCTGTGTTTTCGCCTGGCCAAAATGGGCCTGATCAGCTCACCACTTTTCCCGCGGAAGTGAACGAGGCCCGAGCAAGCCTCACACGCCAAACAATTGTGAAGGGGTTTACGGTGTGAATTTGACCAGGACACACGGCGTGTCCTTAGCCGGTTTCCCACTCCAATATAAGAAGGACCTGGCCTGCTGCGTCAGGTTTGCAGATGACTTTACCGGCTGTTCCATAGCCGGCTAATCCGCGCGGTCGTTACTGCGCGGTCACTTCAGTGCGTTCAGCCGTTCTGCCAAGCGGGATTTTTTTCGTGCAACGGTGTTTTTATGCAAAACGCCGGACTTCGCCGCTTTGTCCAAGGCAGAACAGACCTGTCGGAATAGGTCTGAAGCAGCTTGTTTGTTGCCCGCAGTAACCAAGGCAACAAACTGTTTTTCAAGCCTGCGCACGCGCGCTTTCACTGCGCGGTTACGCAATCGTCTGCGCTCGCTCTTGCGTGCGCGGCGTTGGGCCGATTTAGTTCGAGCCATAAGTCAGGTTCCCTTTCACATCGAAATTCAAAAAAGCGCCGCGACACTAAACCGAACCGGGTGCGAATGTCAACCTCAGCTTCACACGCATTTTCTCGGTCACAAACCGCGCCTGCGGCCGAGCAAGCTGGCTTGCCAACCGTCAACCTGCACTGTTAAATGACCTTGTGCAACAGCAGCAGACAATCGGACGACCTGCGCGGTACTCGGGTATTGGCCTGCACAGCGGCAACCGGGTGACCATGACAATCTTACCTGCGCCACCCAACAGCGGCATACGGTTCAGACGCGCCGATTTGGAAGGCAAACCCGAAATCGAGGCACGGATCGAGAATGTGGTCGAAACGACCCGCTCGACCACGCTCGGCAAAGGCAATGTCAAAATTCATACCGTCGAGCATGTGCTGGCCGCTCTGGCTGGCTACGGCATTGACAACGCAATTGTCGAGCTAGACGCAAACGAACCGCCTGTGGGCGACGGCAGTGCCCGACAATTCTGTAAAGCGATTGAAGCAGCCGGGATTGTGCCGCAACCGGAGCCGAAAGCGCCCTGGACTGTACCCGAACCAATCAAGGTCGAACTTGGCGATACACTCATGACGCTTTTGCCCGGTAACGATACGTTGCGTATCTCATGCACCAGCGCGGATAAACAGGGCAGGTTCACCCAGTTTTACAGTGTGGATGTCACACCCGAGACATGGGCACGCGAAATTGCACACGCGCGAACCTTTTGTTTCTTCGACGAGGTCGAAGTGCTGATCCGGGAAGGGCTGATCAAGGGTGGCAGCCTCGAAAATGCAATTGTTATTCGGGACGATGCCGTGCTGACAACCGAGCCGTTGCGGTATCCAGACGAGTTTGTCAGGCACAAAATACTGGATATCATTGGTGATCTTGCGTTGTTGGGGCGGCCTGTGTGCGGTCATCTGGTTGCGCTCAGACCGAGTCACAGTGCTAACTGCGCCCTTGTGCGTCTGCTCGATGCGCAAATACGAAAGCCGTTGGCAACTGCCAGGGCGTTTGCCCCGCCGCCTGATGCGCAACAGCCCACACAGGTTCGTGTGGGCGAACCCGACCGGCTCGCAACTGAACCTGTGCTTGATGCACTTGCAGTGATGAAAGTGTTGCCGCATCGGTATCCGTTCCTGATGATAGACAAGGTGCTGAAAATCGAGGGCGACAAGGTTGTTGCGGTGAAAAATGTCACATTAAATGAGCCGTATTTCCAAGGGCATTTCCCCGGCCACCCCATCATGCCCGGCGTGATGCAGCTTGAAGCAATTGCACAAGCAGCAGGCATCCTGATGCTCAAACGAGCCGAAAACGAGGGTAAAATCGCTTATTTCATGTCGGCTGAACAGGTCAAATGGCGCAAGCCAGTTCGCCCCGGCGATACGCTTGTGATCGAGGTTGAGTTGGTGCGTACCCGTGCAAAAATCGGGCGTGCAAAGGGCAGATGCCTCGTTGCAGGCGATGTGGTGAGTGAAGCCGAGGTGACCTTCATGCTCCAGGACAGTTGAATCGAAAATGGGTTTCATCCATCCGACTGCAATAGTCCATCCAAGCGCACAGATCGGCCCGGACTGCGAAATTGGGCCGTACTGTGTTGTGGGTGAACATGTCGTGCTTGGCGCGCGCTGCAAGCTGCATGCGCACGTTGTCATTGACGGTTACACCGTGCTGGGCGCAGGCAACGAAATCTATCCGTTCGCATGCATCGGACTCAAAACACAGGACCTGAAATGGAAGGGCGGTGTAACCCGCACAGTAATCGGCGACAATAACACGTTCCGCGAGTGCGTTACGGTGCACAGTGCCACCGGCGATGGCGAGGCAACAGTCGTAGGGTCGAACAATCACATCCTTGCCTACTGCCACATCGCGCACAACGTCACCTTAGGCAACCACGTCATCATGTCGAACCTGGCAACACTGGCTGGGCATGTAATTGTTGAAGATTACGCTGTGATAGGCGGGCTGGCGGCTGTGCATCAGTTTTGTCGGATTGGTCGAATGGCGATTGTTGGTGGGTGCTCGAAAGTTGTGCAGGATGTGCCGCCGTACATGCTTGCGGATGGTAACCCGGCAAAAACACGCACGGTGAACAAGATCGGCATGGATCGGCACGGTGTCTCCGAACAAGCGCAGGGCGCGCTGCGCCAGGCGTACAAAATCCTGTTTCGCCAGGGCCTGACCATTCCAAATGCACTCGCAAAAATTGAAGCTGAGCTGCCGCAACTGCCCGAAATCCAACATCTGGTCCAGTTCGTTCGCGACACACAACGCGGCATAAGTAAGTAGTGCGCCGTGCTGAAGTATGGCAGAACGCCCGCAGCCGCGTTTTAATAAAACGTTGGTGCATGGCCGGTTTACCTGAAGCCCAACTGCCAATGCAAAGCTGCCGGCATGGACCGTGCCGGCTCAGCGTGTTTTAGAGAATGTTTTTGAAATTGGCCGTTGGAACAGCCACCATACGCGCCGTTTCTGACAAGTATGAAACGTACTCATCATTGCAATCAGTTGCGTGCCGAGCACGCCGGTCAGCATGTCACACTGACCGGCTGGGTGCACTCGCGTCGTGATCTGGGCGGGATAATCTTTGTTGACATACGCGACCGCGAGGGCCGGACGCAGGCCGTGTTTGATCCGTCACAACTACCGGCGGATGTGTTCGAGCGGGCTGCGTCGCTGCGGAACGAATGCGTAGTCAGTGTAACTGGTCTGGTCCGACGTAGGCCGCCCGGTACCGAAAATCCGAAAATTGCAACCGGCGAAATTGAAGTGGTCGCAGAACAACTCGAGTTGCTCAACATGGCCGATGTATTGCCGTTCCAGATTGATGATCCTGCTGAAGCTGCGAAAGTCAGCGATGAACTCCGGCTCAAATACCGCTACCTCGACCTGCGCAGACCCGAAATGTTACGGAACCTGAAAATACGGCATAAAACCGCCGCTATTACACGCGCGTACATGGACGAACAAGGGTTTATCGAGGTTGAAACGCCAACACTCTTCAAATCCACGCCCGAAGGCGCGCGCGAGTTTATCGTGCCGTGTCGGCTCAACCCGGGTCTGTTTTATGCACTGCCGCAATCGCCGCAACAGTTCAAGCAGATTCTCATGGTCGCCGGCATCGAGAAATATTTCCAACTCGCACGGTGTTATCGCGACGAAGACCTGCGCGCCGACCGACAACCCGAGTTCACTCAGATTGATATCGAGATGAGTTTTGTGACGCGGGAAGATATCTACGCTCTGATCGAGGGGTTGCTGCAGCGAATTTGGAAGAATGTGCTCGGCATTGACATTGCCGTGCCGTTCCCGCGCTTGAGCTTTGTCGAGGCAATGAACAGGTTCGGCACCGACAAACCCGATAGACGGTTTGGCCTTGAGCTTGTTGACCTGACTGATGACTTCCGGCATAGCCAGTTCAGGTTGTTCAGCGACACGGCTGCAGCGGGTGGTGTGGTCAAAGCAATCAACGCAAAAGGGTTCGCATGCGTCACCCAGGGTCAGCTCGACACAATGACAGACATGGCAAAAGCTGCTGGCATGAAAGGCTTGGCATATATGAAGGTCGAAAACGGCCAATGGAAATCGCCAATTGTAAAGTTCTTTTCCGAGACTGAGAAAACTGCGCTTGCATCGAAGCTTGCGATTGCCGAGGGCGACCTGATTCTGTTTGCCGCCGGGCCGTGGCAGGTCACATGCGAGTTGCTTGGCCGAATCCGGCTTTACGCTGCGCAGGCGCTGGCCCAGAGCGGCGCGCTACAAATTCCGACCGACCGATACGATTTCGTGTGGGTTGAGGACTTCCCACTCCTGAGCTTCGACAAGGAAAACAATCGGTGGTATTCGAGTCATCATCCGTTTACAGCGCCGTTGCCTGATGACATCCCGTTGCTCAAAACGGACCCCAAAAAAGTCCGGGGCCAACACTACGACATCGTCATAAACGGCGTCGAGCTTGGTGGTGGCAGTATCAGAATTCACCAGCCTGATTTGCAGAAACTCATTTTCGAGGAAATCCTGCAAATACCGCCTGAGGAGACCAGGCTCAGATTCGGTTACATGCTCGAGGCGTTCAAATACGGCGCCCCGCCACACGGCGGCATCGCACTCGGGTTTGACAGGTTGGTGGCAATCCTCTGCGGCACACAAAGCATACGCGACGTGATTGCGTTCCCAAAAACGGCAAAAGGGACATGCCTGATGACAGAGTCGCCCAGCACGGTGTCACCGCGTCAGTTAAAAGAGCTGTATATCGAGTTGAAAATGCCCAAGACAGCCAACTAAGTCGCCTGGTCCGAGACCGGCAAATAAAACGCACCGGCCAGCACGAGTTTTCGGCCTGATTATTCATGAACCCAATGTCCAACTTGCGCGACCGACGCACGAGCAAAAACACAACAGTCGAATTCTTGGCGAAAATTGGGGGTGCACTCGAAATCCCGTGTGCAAAACTTCATCCGAGATGCGTTTACCTCGTTTGTGTCACCGGTCACTCGGGCGGAAATTGATCCGGCGAACGTGTTGTTGACATTTTCAGTTTTTCTGTGATCATCTCGAAGGTGTTCATTCCGTGTTTGGAATGGGCGCTGGCGTGCCGTTGATGGACGACGAATCATCCAGAGCGGTTTTTTGTGTTTGGGAAACCCGGTGTAACGGGCGGTACCAGGGCAGTTTGGAGCAACAATCGGTTGTACCGATGACGTCGCTCCGGCAGGCTGCTTTACCACAGTCTCGAATCTTCCATCAACGTTGTTCTGCACCATCACATCTATGGCGAAGCCGCGCGTTACTTAAACCGGCTCCAAAAAGCGAGGTTTTGTCGTGAAAGAACTGTTGCAAACTTTGGTTGAACTGCAGGCGCTTGAACTGGGCGAAGTTAAAATCAAAAATGCCGAGGTTACTATCGCGCGCCTCAGAAAAAAAATTCCGCCACAAGTCCTCGGGCATTACGACCGGCTGATGGCCCGGGGCAAAAAAGGCATTGTACCGGTCCGTAATCAAACGTGCACAGGCTGCCATTTGCGCCTGCCAATTGCAGTTGTAATGACACTTGTGCACGGTACCGACCTCCAATTGTGCGACAGTTGCGGGCGGTACCTGTACTTGCCCGAAGACGCACTGGCCGAGTTCCTCAGCCAGAGCGCCCAAGCAAAGACAAAGGATAAACCCGAAAAAAAGAAGCCGTCGGGTAGCCCTGACTGACAACTCTTACCTGAGCGTAGATTGCCCACGAAGCGGCTCAATGGCCGTGGTGCGGTGCGTTGTGTTTGACGCGCCTGCGCATCAGGTAAACCATGAACGACCATAAACCGCTGAACCGATACTGCGGGTCAACGTACCGTTCGATCACGTAAAACGCGCAGTAGTAAAACCTGCAAAAGCTCCATACGCTCACTGCAAACAATGCCGCAGTTGTGAACTGCGGGCATTGAACGAGCAGAAGGCCGCCCCCAAAAATGCCTGTAAACAAAAACAGGATTGCTTTTGCCTTGATCCAACCGATGTGTGTCAGCTCTTTCATTCCAGCAACCTCACGATTGTCTCAGCGGCGCGTACCGTTGCGCCCGCACCGCCAAGCTGCGCAGTCAGTTGTGTCAGCTTCCGCCTGATCATTTGCAGCCGTATTGGGTTATCAAGCAGGTCAAGTGCGGCATGCGCAACGTTAGCCGGTGTTGCAGCACCCTGAATAAACTCGGGCATGACCTCTTCACCCGCCAGCAGATTCGGCATGGCAATGTGTTTGACCGTCACGCAATGCTTGCCGATCAGGTAGGTCGGCCATGAGGTTTTGTAAATCACAACAGTCGGTACGCCGAACAGGGCACATTCGAGCGTTACGGTGCCAGATTTTGCGATTGCAATTGTTGCCTGCCTGAGCGCGTCGTACAAGCCATCCGATAAAACCTGAACACGTTCGGGCACACCCAGTGATTTCGCCTGTGCCACAAGCGATGCATCCGGCAACACCATTTTGGCCCTACAACCCGGCACACGCGACTCGATCAGCTCAAACGCACCGAGCATGACACACAGGTGCCGACGCAGTTCATCGGGCCGGCTGCCAGGCAATAACAAAATTACGGGTTGTTCCAGCCCTTGCGCGCGCGCGGCAACCGGCTCCCGGCACGCTGCAATCGCCCCCTTCAGCCTGTCACAAATTGGGTGCCCGACAAATTCAACCCGCACAGCAGGCGCATGCTCTGCGTACCACGCCTTCTCGAACGGCAAAATGCTCAGCACAAGGTCGTAGTCTCGGGCCAATCGCCGGACTCTGCCCGGACGCGACGCCCATACTTGCGGTGAGACGTACTGTACGATCTTGGGGTTCCACGGCTGAAACCAACCGAGCCGATTCCGTACGTACCGCCTGACCGCATGCGCAAGCCTGTGGTTGAATCCGAAAAAGTCAACGCACACAATTGCATCCGGCTTGCGCTCGATTGCGAGCCGGACCAGTTGCCTCAGCAATTGCCTGAACAACCTGAATTTCCGGAGCGGTTCTGCCAGGCCAATTACCGCGTGCTGTGTCATCTCAAATGCAAGTTCAACGCCGGCTGCGGCCATGCGTGGGCCGCCTGCACCGAAAAACTCCGGCACAAATGCCGTGCGCAGCGGTTGCATGTCTGTGGTCGGACGCCGCCCGAGTTCGAGCACTTTCGCACGCAACGCATTGACAAGGTCGGCGGCCAGCAGATCGCCGCTGGCTTCACCGGCAACAAACATGAATGTCAACGGTCTCATGTGCCACAACAGTTCAATCCAGACGACGAAATCCGTGTTCAACTGTTAATCCGCCCCGCGAATCTGGCGCGTGATCTCGATTGCAAGTTCAAGAGTGCGTTGGGCGGCTTCACCGCTTACAACCGGTGTCTGATGTGCCCATACGCAGTTCACGAAGTGTTCAAGCTCGAGTTTGAGCGGTTCATCTTTGGCAATTGGCACCGGCTCGCGCACGATACTGCGTCCGGCAAATGCGCTTACTACAGTTGAATGTTTGCTTGCAAAGAGTTTTTTTAACATCGAGCTTTGTTGCTCGTCCTGGCGTGCGAGCCTGTAAATAAACCCCTCTTGCGCCCTGTAATCGAGCGAGATATAGCTGGGTGTCGGTTTTGCGCTGAACACGCGAATCTTGCGCATGCGTTCCGGACTGACCCTGCTTGCAGTCAGGTTCGCAACACAGCCGTTGGCAAACCGCAGCCGCGCATTTGCAATGTCTTCGCTCGGGCTTAAAACTGCAACACCAATCGCTTCGACACTTGTTACCGGTTGTTTCACAAACGCAAGAACAATGTCTAAGTCGTGTATCATCAGGTCCAGCACAACGCCTATGTCGGTTGACCGTGCCGGGTACGGCGAAAGCCGATGCGCCTCGATGAACCGTGGTTCGGTGGCAACAGTCTCGAGGTATTTGAACACTGGATTAAACCGTTCAACATGCCCAACTTGCAATACGCAGTTGTTCAGCCGCGCAAGTTCAACAAGTTCGTTCGCCTGGGCAGTGTTGTCTGTCATCGGCTTTTCCACCAGCACATGTTTGCCTTCGGACAACAGTGCCCTGGCAATCTCGAAATGTGTCGAGGTGGGTGTCACAACGCTAAATGCATCGGCGCAGGCTGCAGCGGCTGCAAGCGACTCGAACACTCTCACACCGTACCGTGCTGCAACCGTCCGGGCTGCATCAGTATTTACGTCGTACACACCGGCAAACTCGACCCGGCCATCCAATGCAAGCGCATGATAAATTCTTGCATGTTCTTTGCCGAGTGAGCCTGTGCCAACCACAGCCACTCTGAGGCGCGATTGCATGGCGGTTGTATAAACCGAGCTGCGCGTTGGCTAAAGCCCAAACTGTGCGCACTTGAGGTGTTGGCTTGGGCGGATTCTTAGTGCGGTGCCAGCCGGTTTTCCGTCAGCCCACGATTGAAATACAAAATGAACATCTGTAGTTCGGTGAGCATGCTTTGCTTCAGTGTGTCACGGCCGATCTCATTAGCAGTGTTCAAATCTGTTGTGTCCCAGCTCAGTAAATCAGCCTTGCCCGATGCAGTCCAGCGCATCACAAAGCCGGGCTTAACAAGCCAGTAGGTGCCTGCGGCGTGGTTCAACGCGCGTCCGGGAAAACTCTCGTCGAAAAGCGAGCGTCCGAAGTAATTGGCTGTGGTCAACGGCATGCCGAGAAAATCCAAAACCGTCGGTTGAATGTCAGCATGTTGCGCCACTCGAGTCGAGGAACGTGCAGGTACCGTGCCGCCTCCATGAAAGATGACGATTGGCACGCGATATAAAGCGAGGTCGCCTGTGAACCGTGTCAGATTATGTTCAGTTGCGTGGTCGGCAGTTAAAATAAAGAGCGTGTTAGTAAACCATGGTTGTGTGCGTGCCAGTTGAAAGAACTGGCTGAGGGCGAAATCCGCATAGGCAATTGAATCATGCATCTTGGTCGGGCCGCCGGTAAACCTGGCGCGGTATTGGGGTGGGATTGGGTATGGGTTGTGCGCCGTCAGAGTAAAGATTGTAGCCTGAAACGGTTCATGTAACTTCGATAGTTCGTTCACGCAATACTTCAGGTACGGCTCGTCGAATATGCCCCAGCTACCGTCGTAATCGGTACGATTCGGGTACTCGTTCATACCGAAGTAGTGTTGGATACCGGCGAAACGGGCGAACAAGTCAAACATCATCGTGCCGTTGCGTGCACCATGGAAAAAAGCCGTTGTATAGCCTGCCCGCGCAAGTCGGGCTGGCAACGGATCAAGCGGACTGTTGCAAAAGGGTGATGCAATAAACGGCTCGTCCATGAGCGATGGTAGGCCAGCCAAAATTGACGACACAGCTTCAATAGACCGGCGGCCATTGGCAAACCCGTTCGTAAAATACAGGCCTTGTTGCGCCAGTGAATCAAGGAACGGTGTACAGTCAGGCGCATTCGGGTCTCCACTGAAAAGGCGCGAAAAACCGCTCCCGCAACTTTCCATGATCAAAATGACCACATTGTCCCTGCGCTGTCCGACAAATGAATGCCGGTGCGGCGGCTGGCTGACCACTGCAAGAACATTGCTCCAATCGGCCTGGACCGGCAGCCCGCGCAACGGCTTGCGTTTCAAGCCGTGGTAGATGTTGAACGGCGTGTTCAAGATCAGGCTGGCCAGGGCAGGGTCGGGAAACACGTTTGCGTGTGCTGTGGCGAGCGGTTTCAACTGGAACCCACCCCGAATACCGAGTATAACCAGGCCGGCTGCCGCAACCGCCCAGATTAACCGGCGCCACCATGCCGCAGGTGTACCCGTGGCAATGCGCCGGCTCAAACCGATGGCAAGCCAGATTATGCCTGCCGTTAACATCACACCAAAAATTGTCAGTGGCCAAAAGTGGATCAACACCTGACCGGTTTGTGCCTTGATATCGAGCGTGATTGCGAAACTGCTCAGTGTGGCACGCCGCCCATTGAACGGGAACCAACCTGCATCAATTACGTTCAGCACAAGGGCCGGTATGTTTACTATTGCAAACAACAAGCCCGTCAGCCGGGCCAACACCAATCGCGCCTTGCCACGGGTCAACCCGGCAAATGCCACAAACGCAATCACCGGCGCGTTGCACAGGCTCAACGCGGCTAGATCAAACCGCATGCCGTGGATGAAACACGCCAGTATTTTGGTCGGGCCGGCGCTTGAAAATATCGGTCGGTTCGCAACGAAGAACACCACGCGCGTCAGCGAATACATTGCCAGTAACACCACAAACGCGGTCACAGGCACGACCCGCCGCTCGAGTGACTGCAAGAGAGTTGTTATTGACTGCAACCGCATGCAAATCGCAGCACGAGGCGGCCCGGCACAATCCGCCTTCAAAGTCTAGTAAGCCAAAATAGCACGTCGAACGGAAGAAGTTTTCTGCCCATGAACAGCGCCCGTGGTTTTCCTCCGGTAAAGTCGCCGTAATGCAACGGAAGTTCCATTGAATTTTCGGGGTGAAAAGTGAGGATGGGCTTTATTTGGCAAGGGGTTTACGCTTCTGGCTAATTTTCTTGCGCGTGACTACAACCACCTTAGCTTCTGGTACAGTGCCGGGCAAACTCAGACCCAACGCCTCCAACAGTTGCTTCTGGCAGCCATTAGGTTCGGGCACCTGCCTGGCCAGCACGTGCCCGCTGGCACTGTCCAGCAGCTCCATCACACACAACTGTTCCAGTTGCCGCAAGCCCTCTTCCACTGTCACATCCAGCGACCGCCAGGCCTGCTCCAACCGACGCCGCACCTTCAACGCCAGCATCGCAGTCAGGGCGTGAGCCTGAGTGTTTTCTTCGGTGCAGACAAACCAAGGCCGAAGCTCCAAATGGCCGGTCTTAAGCATCCGAAAATCCCGTTCCACCAACGCCAGGTCTTTGTACCGGTCATGGATGGTTTGGGCGTCGGCCTGGGCCGGCTCCAAGTCCGTCTCCACCACGTAGCATCCGTCCAACTGACTGGCAGCCTCCAGCGCCCCAGTGTCCACACTCAACACCAACTGCCGCCCACGCGCACTCAATCGCAGCCAGTCATCCACGCCCAGAGTCTGCATCTGCTCAGCCAACTGCCGATACTGAGTATCCACCCTTGCCCGCTTATGCTGCCGCAAGTAGGCGTTGGCTTTGCGCACCGCCGCCTCAAGCCTTTGATGTTTTTGCTGGCGCGTCCGTTGCAATTCAGCGGCACGAATCGGGTTGCGCCGCAACACAAACCGACGCCCCTCTGGCCCAACCACATCGCACACACGCTCCTGGAACAGTTCCAGTTGCAACACACCTTGGGCCAGCAGCTTCTCAATCTGCGGTTTGCTCAGCGCAGTGATGAAATGAAAACCCGCTGCCACAGCAGCCTCTTTTTGCTCGCTCCGGATCATGCCCCGATCTCCTACCAACGTCACCCCAACACAGCCCAATTGTCTCTCAATCTTATGCACCTGCTGCGTAAAGGTCTTCAGATCGCTGGTATTGCCACGATACACCTGCACAGACACCGGCTCGCCCTGGCTGTCAGTCAACAAACCCACCACAACCTGCTTCTTGCCAGACCTGCCATCCCGACTGTATCCCCAATCAGCCAGCGCATTGCACTGCCCCTCAAAATAACTGCTGGTCACATCGTACAAAAAAAGTTGACCCTGAGGCTTACAAATCTCCCACAGCCGCCGCTCGATCAGGCCGTGACGCTGCTCCAGCCAAGCCCCATTGGCATACAGATCATCCTCGGTAAAGCCCTTACGCCAACCCAAAATGGCTGCGGCTGCACAGTCACTGGCCAACCGAACCATCCCCAGCAGCGATGTGCCGGGCCGCAACAGCCGCGCCAACACCTGCCAGTAGCCCAAGCTGGCCTGGTGCCCATTCCCCAAGGCCTGTTTGATCCCCAATCGTCGTGCAACTTGATCCACAACCCAAAGCGCACCAAGGCTAGGGCCTTGGCGCAGGCGCAGTGCCCCTGCGGACGCCTCGGCAAGTTTGTCCAGCCCCGAGTTTGTCGCGCCAGGCTGGGCCAACGCACGCCGCACCGCTTCCACCACATGCGCCGGCAGATGCGTCAGCACAGCCAGAGTCTTGGACTTGACCTTCGAACCCACACGAACCGATTGGCGCAACAGGATTGAGGTATAGGTTTTGCCGCCTTTACCTTTTGAGACGACTTCGGTGATAAACATGACTACAGCATACTTGCGTTATATGCCTTTGCAAGAAAAAAATGCAAAATATTGTAAAACAATTACCTGCCTACATTTCAGAGAAGCCCTCAGGCCTATTATCCCCCGTAAAATCAGCCAGTTACGAAGATTTACGCACCAAAAACATCTGGAACTTCCGTTACTAGTCGTCGGTGCCGCAAGCGGATTTCTCTGCGCGACATGTGTAGGATTATACGACTAGCGGACTTTGCTTCTCCGAGCAAGTCGTTCGGGAGAATTTGGATTTGGGCCGTTTCGAACAGCTCCGCTCAATCTTTGTACGCCCGCTTCAGACAAAGGCTGTGGTCCGCACCCGATACCAGATGCGCATCATTATTGAAGGCATTACGCCTTCGCTGCGCGTGTATTACATAACACCTACCTTAAGCACACCACGAAGAGGCTTGGGCATTGCGAACTCAGACAACGACAACAGGGTGTTGGATTTTGCCGTGGAACGCCCGTATAAAACCTGTGGAGCTGCATGTGATTGACTTTTGAACCAACCTACATGTGCAGGTGGCGAACGATCAAGTAATGACTGTTTGGTCGGCGAGCAAGTATTCGTTCGCTTGGAGCATCTCGCTAACCCCCAAGGCCAACACGCCACCGCACGGCCTTGCGGTCAGGCATGGGTACAGGCCTCCTGGCAGCGTTGTTGATTTTAACGTTCAAGTCCGTATCTTTCTAAACGAACGACTGCGGCCATTACCTGCGAGGAATGTGTAGTGGGTTGTAAAGAGTCAGGGATCTTTACCGGCCGGATTTGCTACGACTTGGGCGGCTGTCAGGGATTAATTGAACACATCAGCTGCACGTATCGTTCCCTAGCTGACCGAAACCTGGCTTAAGACCACCTTGTTTTAGTATCGCCTGCATCACCGGGGCCGCAACCGGGATTCTACCTCTTCGCAGAATCAGCGCAGCAATCGCCTACGCGATTAGCACTGACTAAAAGCTTTTACAACTTTCAATGCCAGATGACGGGCGCTTCCAACTTCAAATAGCCCCCTGAAAAACATGGCATGGTAATTGCGGCCTTTGAAATTCGAGTACGCCGCTCATGGCAAAAGCATGGAAACAATCCTTAAAAAACGCCACTCAATGTCACCCGGGCCCTGACCGGTTCCAGGGGTAGCTTTCGCGTTCCAGAGCTCTGGATCGAACGCGGCTTTTGTTGCGCAAATGGTAGCGTGCCCGTCACCCCAAAGCACATTCAAGGAAAGCGGGTTTCGACCAACACGGTGCGGTATAGTACCGTACTCATAGATCAGGTCCGTCATTGTTACCCTCCTAGCGCTTAGCTGTGATGACCTGAGCGCGACACTGTAGCCTGATTCGGGGCGGTTTGGGTCGACCAGTTGCTCCGACTGCGGATAGTACATGTAGGATGAACGGACGTAGGGTGTACTGCCAGGTAAAACTGAGTAGGCAGGCCACGGCACTGTTGAGGTCACATAATTCTCGTATGCAAACCGCGCATCTGCAATGTTGGGACCGATACTCGGGCAATAGTAGCTCCGCCCGCTCTTAATCAAGCCAGTAGAGTAGAAATACCCGTGGTTTGCGGGCGCTGCGCCCCGCGCTGAAACGCCATTGCCCGGGCCTGGAGGCGGACTGAAAAGCAGATAGCATTGCCACGGTCCAATTCCCGCGTTGGGAGAATATAGCGCTGTGGGGATTTTATCGCTGTTTTCATTACTGTAAAGGTGAAGTGAAAAACCCATCTGTCTGAGGTTATTCAGGCAGGATGTTCGCTTGCTCCGCTCCTTGGCATTTGAGAGTGCTGGGAGGAGCAAGGCCGCAAGAATGGCAATTATCGCAATTACCACCAACAGTTCTATTAATGTAAAACCCTTCCGATTGTTCACGCGCACCTTGTTTGTCATTTTCGTCTTGCACCTATATACAAACTTAAATTACTTCGTGGCCAATCGCCGTCATGTCGGTAAAAACTATGACACATCGTTTGGTAGTTAAGCGCGCCTGTTGCATCTCCTGTTTTTCGAACTCATACAAGCAAGCGGGGATTTTAGATTGGTGTGGCGGGCGAGTTTTGGGTCTGGGTCTGTTATCAGATTTTCGTCTTCTGATGGGCTCAGCACGGCGCAGCCAATGCGCTGATCGGCGGTTAGAAAGGCCTTTCTTACGATTTCTGGCCTGGTGACATAAACACCACGACCACAGACCCCGGCCTCGTGAGGTCTGAGTGGCTGAACTGTAATCCCAGGCCAACGCTCGTCTAAAATGGCGTTGCCTTGATTTGATGTGGACCAAGGTGCCGTGCCCAACACTAGCAGGGTGTTGAAAAAGCCATGTATTGAAAAGTTGACCCTCGAAATCATTGGGGTTTTGCCTGATTTTTCGCGCCAAAAAGACTTTTTCAACAGCCTGCTAGGGCTTAGATTCACTTGCCACGGACCGCTTATCGGGTTCAAATTCAGTGTCAAAATACACACTGAAGTTAGCAAGCTCACTGAAGCAAACATACCTTTAACATTGTAGCAGTCATGGCTGAAGCTGGTCAACCGCGTTCGCTCCTGCGGAGTGGGACTGGCAACATCGCCACGCTGGTGGCCGTGACGCATCATGCCGGCAGCAGCGGCCCACCAGGGACTTACTACGTGCATCACAACCATCGTGGAGATGTTATTGTTACTCGGAGTACCGGCGGA
>Ga0078972_1008720_pt1 | contig 20837 bp, 14 predicted proteins | sample YelNatPaOPGAMG01_FD_67568 | JGI IMG/M metagenome (GOLD analysis project Ga0078972, IMG submission 67568) | Hot spring thermophilic microbial communities from Obsidian Pool, Yellowstone National Park, USA - OP-RAMG-01 (SPADES assembly) (version 2) | ecosystem: Environmental > Aquatic > Thermal...
AGTTGCTGTCCGATTGCCGTGAGCATAATAATTGGAATTGGCCTTGTCTGTGGATTCTTTCTCAGCTCATAACATACTGTATATCCATCCTTTCCCGGCATAATCACATCAAGGAATATCAAATCTGGATTTTCAATCCTTGCCTTCTGTATACCCTCATCACCATCTTTTGCAGTAATCACTTCAAAACGATTTGCCAGAAGAATCTGTTTCGTTGCCTCAAGAAAATCCGGGTCATCATCAACGAGTAAAATCTTGGGTTTTTCACTTTCTATTTTTGATTTTGGTGCAGAAGTAGTTAAAAGAAAATTAACCTTTTCCAGTAGTAATTCAGGGCTTGCAGGTTTTTCAATATAGGCATCTGCCTTATGCTGAATACCAATGTTTTCTGGATAACCACCCGGTTTTGCACCGATAGAGGTAAAGAGAATCACTGGTATATTCTGTAAATTAGGGTCTTCTTTTATCTCCCGGCAGACAGAAAAGCCATTTATATCTGGCAGGATAACATCAAGGATAATTAGATCCGGCTTTTCATTAATCGCCTTCTGCATTCCGGTCTTTCCATCATAGGCAGGAATAACTTCGTATCCGGCATTGTTGAGAATGATTTTGTTTGCTTCAACAAAATCCCTATCATCATCAATAAATAATATTTTTGATTTTTTCATCACTCACTCCTTTTTTCATCCCTCTCCATATTGATAGAGAAGGGCAAATATACAGTAAATGTGCTCCCCTGGTTAATTTTGCTCTGGATTTCAAGCCTGCCATTATGAATATCAAGAATCTTTTTAACGATTGCAAGACCCAATCCAGAGCCACTTGCAATCCCTTCCCTTTTTACCCTGTAGAATTCTTCACCGAGCCTATTAAGTTCATCTTCAGAAATTCCAATCCCTGTATCTGTAATATCAACCGCTATATAATCTCCGTTTTTTCTGAAATTTATAGAGACCGAGCCCTGATTTTGATTGTATTTAACCCCATTGGTGATCAGATTTATAAAAACCTCTTTTATTAAGTCCCTTTCGCCCAAAATTTTATAATCACTGTCTATCGACTTTTTTTCAATCTTGATTCCCTTTTCAAGTGCCAGGGGCTTTATCAATTCCACAGACTCATCAATTATCGGTTCAAGGCTGAACTCCTGAAAATTATCTTTGATATTCAGTTCTTCAATCCGGGCAAGTTTTAACCACCGGTTGATCAAATCAAGAAGTTCATTTAGCCTGACCTTCATCCTTTCTATAATCTGTTTTTGCTGCTCTGAAACCTGACCAGCCATTCCTCCATAAAGGACCTCAAGGTATTGTATAACTGCAACCAGCGGTGTGCGCAACTCATGCGAAACAAGGGAAATAAAATTCTGGCGCATCATCTCTTTTTCTTTTTCAATTTTTTCTTTCTCATCAAGGTCTTTCTTCCTTGCAATTGCGCGCTCGGCAATCACGATCAATTCCTCAGCAGTAAAAGGCTTGGGTAGAAAATCAAATGCACCGTTCTTCATTGATTCAACCGCAGTCTCAATAGAGGCATAACCGGTTATGACAATTGGGATAGTATTTGTTTTCTTTTGAACAATGGTTTTAAGCACATCCATCCCGCTCACACCAGGCATCTTCAAATCAATGAATACTATGTCAGGTTTAAAATCTTCAAACTTTTTCAACCCCTCTGAACCGTTATTCGCAACCTCAACTGAATAGTATTTATCAGTTAAAATTTGATAGCAGGCATCACATATAGTCGGTTCATCATCAATAATAAGTATTTTATTAGACTTTGATTTCATTTTTTCTTCTTCCCATTTTCATTACGACTTTCCTGTTTTTTCTTCATAAGATAGTTCTGATAGACAGGACATTCAAAATATCCCTGTTCACATTTTGAATATTCTTTGCTCTTACCCTTGGGAATCATCTTCCTGACCGGGGCAACAGCACAATAATTTACAACGATTTCTTCAAGGAATGGACATCTCATACACCTACCTTAATATGCAAAAACCGTGCCCGGATTCTTGAAGAAAACAAATGAAAAATCGTAATTTTTTTCTTTAGTGAGAAAAAGGATATTTTCCTATTGTTTATTTTTTAAACAAATATATTTCTCTTTATTTTCTGATATGTTTGTTGTTTAATTTTTCAACACCATAATATAGTTTTTCAATAGTTGTGATTAAAATTCAAATTATCCCAATCGTTTAAATCTGTTTTATTAAATTCTTAAATGGGTAATTTGATAATGAATGTCGTTCCTTTGCCAGGTTCACTATTTACTTCAATTGCGCCGTTGTGGTCTTCAATTATACGTTTGCTTATAGAGAGTCCGAGTCCAACGCCATGGGTAGCCTCTTTCGTTGTGAAGAATGGTTCAAATATCTTTTTGTGATATTCAGGTTTTATCCCTGGACCAGTATCAGAGATCAATATACAGACATACTTCTTATCTTCTGATAATTTAGATTCAATCTTTAACTCACCCTTTCCTTCCATCGCTTCAACCCCATTCATAATGATATTAATAAGCACCTGCTGGATTTGACTGGGATCAATATTTATCTGGGGTAAATCATTAAGCCCAAGTTTTATTGTGATATTCAAGAAAATTGCCTGGGTCTTTAACAAATTCAAGGTTGACTCAATCAATTCATTTACTGAAGCCTTCTTTACCTCTGGCTTTTTCTGACGGGCAAAGTCCAGGAGTCCTTTTACTATGGTCTTGCACCTCTGGGCTTCATTATTTATTCGTAACAAATTCTTTTTATAAGGATGGTCATCAGGCAGATTTTTTAACATCAGATCGCAGTAAAGTAAAATACCGGTCAGAGGATTGTTTATCTCATGGGCAACCCCGGCTGCAAGTTGTCCAATGATTGCAAGTCTTTCGGCTTCAGCGATAGTCTGCTGGGCGTATTTTTTTAATTCTTCATCGCGCCTTTTTATGGAATCAATCATATACTGAAAGGCATTTGCGAGGTCTTCAATCTCATCTTTCGTCTTTATATCAATCTTCTCGGGAAAGTTACCCTTACCAATTTCCCGCGCTGCCTTAGTGATCATAGCAAGGGACCTGGTAATGGTTCCTGAGAGAAGATATGAGAACCCGGTAACTGCAACCATCGCAATGATGGTGAGACCGATGAAAAAGAGGACTATCCTATTGCGCATATCTGTATACTTTGCCTCAAGAATTCCCACATATAGAACACCAATTATCTCACCAAGAAAATTTCTTATTGGCCGGTATGCGGTTATATACCAATCGGTCACAACAAATGCCCTTGCCATCCAGGTCTGTCCTTTCTCAATAACCCCTTCATAGACCTCTTTTGATATGAGCGTTCCGATTGCCCTTGAACCATCAAGATTCTTTACATTTGTTGAAACCCTGAGGTCCTTCATAAATATCGTTGCCGTTCCTATATCCCTGCCCCTATACTGTTCATTCATAAAAACAGTATTTTTGATTCGATCAACAATATCAAAGTTGTTATTTATCAATTTGCCGGCATATACAACTCCGATAATATTTTCATTGTCATCCAGGATAGGTGCACCTGCAATAATGGTCAGACCTGATGTCTCTATTCCCGTGCGCTGGAATTTTACCCTTACGGTTGACAGAATTTCTATCTCTGCCCTTTTTTGAAGTATGGGATTTTCCCTTTTTAGTTGTTCACCACTGAGTATTTCAGTAGAATAGGCAGGTTTTTTATTTTTTATAATATATTCAATCAGGGGGATATAGAATGTATCATTGTTGACCCTGGGGTTTGAGCCCCGGGCAAGGACAAGACCCCTTTCATCAATCACAGAAAGAAAATCAAGTCCCTCGGTATTCATTACCCTCTTCAACTCCTGAATAATCTTTCCCCTTGCATTTCTTATGATAGCATTCTTTAAGAAAAATCTTGTGGCGGTTAGTCTGCATACATAAAGGACCTGATTGGCAAACTGGTCATAAATCTCACCCGCGGAATTCAAATCCGCACTCACCCGATTCTGTGCCTGATTAATTATCCCCTGGTTGATAGTGATAATACCGATGATTGAACACAAAATCCCTACCAGTCCTACAGCAAGTATATAACTCAGGGCAAGTTTTGTTCTTAATGAATTTAATTGAAAGAGTGCCAAGTTAAATGCTCCTTGTGAAATTATATCAAAATCAAATCTGAAGTCAAGTAATGCATCAACCTACAGTTTTTATAGAATTTCTTTAGATTAACTCACCTCTTCAGCCCGTATTTCTCAATTTTATTATACAAGGTCACACGATTGATACCCAAAACCTCGGCAGCTTTTTTTATATTCCAGTCGCAGACATTGAGAACATTCAGGATATGCTCTTTTTCAACCATCTCAAGACGGAGGTCTTTTGTGATAAATTTAGGTATTGAAAATTTATCAATCACATTCCTGGGCAGGTCTTTTTTGCCTATTTCATTTCCTTTTGATACAACGACTGCATGTTCAATTAAATTTTCAAGTTCCCGAACATTACCGGGCCAATCATAGGTCATAAGTATTTCCATTGCGTCAGGGCTGAGTCCTGAAACATTCTTTCTATTCTCTACATTGAATTTATCCAAAAAATGTTCTATCAGCAAAGGTATATCTTCTTTTCTCTCGCGTAGCGGTGGAATCTCAATTGTAATGACATTTAATCGGTAATACAGATCCTCACGGAAGGTGCCCTTTTTTATCATTTCTTCAAGATTTTTATTTGTCGCGGCAATCACCCTCGTATCTACTTTTATGAGTTCTTTTCCCCCGATCCTTCTGAATTCACGCTCCTGCAAAAATCTCAAAAGGTCAACCTGGGTCTTCTGGCTGATATCACCAATCTCATCAAGAAAGAGCGTTCCCTGGTCTGCCATCTCAATCCTGCCTTTGTGCTGGCTTGTTGCACCGGTAAATGCGCCCTTTTCATAACCAAATAACTCAGCCTCCAGGAGTGTCTCAGGCATTGCCCCACAGGCTATAGCAATAAAAGGACCTTTATTCCTTGGACTTAAATTGTGGATTGCCCTTGCAACAAGTTCCTTTCCTGTTCCACTCTCACCCCTGATCAAAACAGTCGACCTTGTTGGTGCTACAGTCTTTATCAAGTCAAAAATTTTTTGCATCTTCGAACTCTTGCCGATAAGATCCTCTAATTGAAACCGCTTTGCAAGTTCCTTGCGCAGGATTATATTCTCCTTAACAATCTCACGGTGCTCAAATAATTTCTTGATAATAATATTTATCTCTTCAGGATTGAACGGCTTCATAACATAATCTGCAGCACCTTCTTTCATTGCCATAACTGCACTATCAACACTTCCATGACCGGTTATTATTATCACGGGTAGATCCGGTTTTATCTCGCGCAACCTTCTCAATAGTTCAATCCCATTCATTTTTGGCATCTTCAGATCCACGAGGGCAACATCCCAGTCATCCAATTCTACCAGCTCAATGGCTTTAAAACCATCATTGACTGCAGTCGTTTGATAGCCCAAATTATCAAGCCATTCACTGAGGGCATCACGAACAATCTCTTCATCATCAACAATCAAAATCTTATATCTCTTCATAGTGCTTAAAAATTATACACAAATTAATTTATAAATCAAGATGATTATTAACCCCTTGATTTTTTATATTTAATATATATAATTTCAACACTTATGGAGGCAAAATGATTGATTTAAGAAATGCTGATAGCAATTTTAAATGGGAAATTATTAAACAGGAAGGTGGTGAAGGGTTGCTCAAATGTTTCGGGTGTAGTGATTGTTCAGCAAGTTGTCCAGTGAGGTATCTTGATGAACGGTATAATCCAAGAAAGATTATCCGACTCACACTCCTGGGGATGAAGAATGAAGTTCTCTCTTCACCATTCTTGTGGCTCTGTGCCCATTGTCATGCCTGCACTGAACGGTGCCCGCAGGGTATCCATGTTGCAGAAGTCATAAATGCGATAAAGAATTATGCAGTAAAACAGGGATATTGTCCTGAAGGTTTGAAGGTGCAGTTGAATCTACTCAATAATTCAGGCAGGCTTTATGAACTTGAAGACTTTGATTTGAAAAAGAGGCAGAGAATGGGACTTCCGGAACTCGCCAAAAAGATACCTGATGTCTCAAAAATCTTTTCATCAACAAAGATATTTGAAAGGATTCCAAAATGAAAAAATACGCATTATTTCTTGGATGCACAGTGCCGGTTCGGGCACAGCACTATGAACTTGCCACAAGAAATGTGGCAAAGGAACTCGGCATTGAATTTATTGATCTGAAAGAAGGTTCCTGTTGTGGATTCCCTCTCAAGGCGCTCGATGCAGAAACATCCCTTTTGATGGCAGCAAGGAATGTGGGGCTGGCAAGCAATCTCGGGCTTGATGTTGTTACACTATGTAATTCCTGCACAGCAATGCTATCCGATGCCCAGAGCAAACTAAAAGAAGAAAAATTTCGTAGAAAGTTTACTGAACTCGGCTTTACATATCCAAATGAAATCAAAGTCCGTCATTTTGTGCGTATGCTCTATGAAGATATTGGCATTGAGAATCTCAAAAAGGCAATAAAGAGACCACTGAAGAATCTGAGGATACTTTCCCATTATGGCTGTCATTATCTCAGACCTTCTTATCTTCATACCTTTGACAATGTAGAAAATCCTCATACCCTTGATGAACTCGTTGGTTTGACCGGTGCGATATCTGTTGACTATCAGGAAAAGAAACTGTGCTGTGGTGGTTCGGTACTTGGTGTTGATGAAGAGCTGGCACTAAAGATGGCAAATCAAAAACTTTCTATAGCAAAAAATAATAATGCAGATGCAATGATCTCAATCTGCCCTTTTTGCACTGTGATGTATGAAGACAATCAGCGGAAAGTCGAAGCAAAATTCAACACGGTATTTAACCTTCCTGTTCTTTATTATCCCCAACTCTTAGGACTGGGCCTTGGTCTGACACCTGATGCCTGTGGTTTGAAATTCAATCGTATAAAACCAGATGGAATTATATCAAAATTATAAAAGGAGTTTAAGATGAGATTAATTCTTTGCCATTGTAACGGTTTGATCAATATACCCGATTTAGATTTTGGTTCTGATATAAAGATTGAGTGGTATGATGACCTTTGTAAAGAAGAAATAAAGATTGGTGAGGGTGAAAAGGTAGTTATCGCTGGGTGTTCTCCATCCCTGATGGAGGGTTTATTCCCGGATGCAGATGCTGAATTTGTGAATCTCAAAGACCATATCGTCTTAATGAATCATCCATTAGAAAAGGCAAAGGAATTGCTCAGGGCTGCAATTGAAAAGGCAAAGACAGGGCCCGAAATCAAGAAAAAGATCTTTGCGATAAAATCCAGATCCGCGGCAGTGATTGGTTCTGGTGTTGCAGGACTCGACTTAACAAAGGCACTGGCCAGTGCAGGGATAAAGACATATCTCATTGAAAAAGAACCTTTTCTGGGTGGCACAGTGGCAAAACTTGATAGACTCTATCCTGAAGCCACACCCTGGAGCCATACGGTTCTACCATTGATTTCAAGTGTGGTAAAACATAAGGATGTTGAGATATTTACCAATAGTGAGATAACTGAAATAAAAGGTGAAATCGGAAATTATAAAATTCAGATTAAGATAAAACCCAGGGGCGTGATTGAATGTAATAACTGTGGTGCCTGCGCATCGGTCTGTCCAATGACGGTTGAGGATAATGGCAGGGTCCGTAAGGCAATCTATACATCAAACACATATCCAAATATCTATGCTATAGATTTCAATGCCTGTAATAAATGCGGAGAATGCGTAAAGGTGTGTCCAAAAAAAATAGACCTCAATGAAAAAGAAAGGATAGTTGATATAAATGCAGGAACGATTGCCGTTGCAACCGGCCTAAAATTCTATGACCTGACGAAAGTTGAAGAATATGGATATGGCAGATACCCCAATGTAATGAATGCTCTGGAGTTTGAAAGGAAAGTTGCTGATGGTTCTCTTGTTCCCAAAAAGGTTGTTTTTGTCTGTTGCGCTGGTTCACGCGACAAAAACCATCTACCCTATTGCTCAAGGATATGCTGTTTCCTTGCCTTGAAGGAAGCAAAACTTGTTATTGACCGTTATCCGGATACAAGGGTCTTTGTCTGTGCTATGGATATGCGCAGTTATGGAAATTTTGAATATTTCTATGATACATTGCGCGAACTTGGTGTGACATTTGTAAAAGGAAAGCCTTCTGAGGTTATAAGAAAGAATGGTAATCTTGTGGTTAAAGTTGAAGACCTCTATACGAATGAACTCCTTGAAATTGATGCGGACACGGTTGTCTTAAGCAGCGGTTTTGTGCCGGACAAAGAAACATTTGATAAACTCGGTATAAAGACTTATGGAGATTTCCCGGTGTATTTAGAAAGCGGTAAACTTGGAAATATTGAGATGCCCAGAGGAATATTTATAGCAGGCTCATCAAGTTTTCCTGCAGGTGTTGCTGAGACACTTGTTGATTCAAGAAAATCTGCCTTTTCAATCATTAACTTATTGCAGAAAGATAGCATTGAATCAAACCAGCCCATTGCTTATGTAAATGAAGATTACTGCAGTGTATGTAAAACCTGTATAAGCGCCTGTCCATACAATGCAATTGTGATTGAAAATGAAAAAATAAAAATTCGTTCTGATTTATGTATGGGTTGTGGAATATGTGCCAGTGCCTGTCCAGCAGCTGCAAGCAGGCTTGAAAAATTTACGGCAAAAGAAATTTCTGCATGGATCAGGAATTTAACGAAATCAGGTGACATAATCGCCCTGCTCTGTAAATGGTCTGCATACAATGCCACAGAGACCGCCGCATATACGAATATCCATTATCCAGAGAATGTAAAAATTCTTAGGGTGCCATGCAGTGGTGCAGTAGAACCAAACCATATAATCCAGGCATTGAATCTGGGTGCCAGGGGTGTGCTTATAGGTGGTTGTTACCCAGATGCCTGCCACTATGCAAAAGGTAATTTCAGGGCAAAAGCAAGAGAACAGATCTTAAAAGAAACCCTTGATTTATTAGGACTATCTAAAAAATGCGTCCGTCTTGAATGGATAGGCAAGGATGAGGCAAAGAAATTTGAGAAGATAATAAATGAGATGAATCAGGCATAAAACCTTGCCATCCCCCAGTTTTATAAGATAATTTTAATATCTGACGATCTTTATTAATGAAGCATTCCTATTTGTTTATTCTTTATAATGAGTTGCTCCATTCAACTTGTGTGGTAGCACATCTTTTACCACGCTGTTCGCATAAACAAACTATATGCTTTGACATTATTAAAAAATTGTCATTCTGAGGGGGACCCGCTTTAGCGGAACGACCGAAGAATCTCTTTTAAACTTTATGGCGGACTTCTAACAATTAGAATTATGGTGGCCGAAAATCAAAAAGACTAATAAACCCTTTCCCCTGAATTACTAAAAAACTTAGATGTTTCAAAGTGTTAATAATAATTTTTACAGACACCAAATAAGGATCTGCTAAAAGGCGACAGCCAATCAATAAAACACTCAAAGTTCGTCTCGTGCCATGACGGGTTTGTGGCCGCAACACTTCAACTAATGGCCGAATTTCAGCGCCTAACTCCCCGGCACCTAAAACTACCAAAATAATATAAACTAACGCTAAGGCAATTAGAAGACGACCTAATCGCTCCCCTTTACGTACCTCAAGTTGAAGCCCACGCACACCCAAATGGGTCTTTAAATCACGAAACTTAACCTCAATCTGCATACGCTCACGATAGAACTCCACTACTTTCTCCGTCGGCAGTATTTCCTCAGACCCCACGGGAACGATCAAAAACCATGGCTCTTTAAACCCTTTCTCCCGATAAATGATAATATCAACTGCTTCACTATTCTTACGCCGTAAAAGCACATTTCGATAACGCACTGCGCGACCCTCACGGTGTTTTAACCGTCCCAAAGACAGCCAACGCCGACCAAGTTTAACACTTATATTCCGACGACCACGAATAATAAATAATACCTTATGCTGATTAAATTTATGGAACAAATCAACCCGACTATAACCACGATCCAAAATAAAAACTGCCCGCCAACAGTCTGGTAAATGCTCAATTAAACTCATAAAAAATCCCCACTCAATATCGTTTTGGCTTGATTCAATTAACCCATATTCAAAAGTCCTTAGCCCAATGGGTAAAGCACGGCCGGCAAAAGGCACACTACAATAAATCGCTTCAACCCCACGAATTGTTGTCTGATCAAAAACTAATGGGATTAAAGCCAACGGCTCTTTCCCAAAAATTAAATACAAAAAACCAGGTATCATCGGTTCAATATTAAAACGGGGATTATCTAAAAACCGGTTAAGCCGTTTATACTTATTCTTTGGTTTTGCTTTAACAATCATTGCCCGACTAATCGCCGCAATTGAAATTCGACCGTTGCGTGCCGGTTCGCCGCGCGCTAATAAAAGAAAAGCAATTACCAGATGACTGAGATTCTTGGCAACCGTCTTACGAATACCGGCAAAAGTTTTTTCAATAAGGCATAAAAAATCGAAATAACGGGCTTGCCAGTCAATCAAAGATTAAACTAACGAATGTTTTTCTTCTTTAACTGGAGAATCTCGGCATTTATCTGAGAAATCTGCTCAAGGACAGCCTTTGTTTTTCGGTAATTTTTTATCCACTGGCGAGCAATAACTATTTCCTCAGGACGGATCTGTATCTGTTTTGTTTTACCAACACCTAAGGTAATGCTAAGATAATAAAATGGCCCGTGCTTTTCACCACGATGACATTTACAATTGGCCCGCCCACAAGTCAAATACCGTTTTGCTAAAGAAGCCCGCAAAACACTTGTTAAATCGGGCAGGCGTTGTAAAAACACCTTCTTCTTACCTTCCAACCCCTTCAGTTTATCTGACTTCATGTTTCTCCTTTCTTACTTTTTTATAATAGTAAGATTATATCCAAAAAAAGAACTTTGTCAAGCAAAAAATAATATCCTTAGATACCAATCGCTGATGCGCTGGGAAACTAACTTTTAAAAACTGGGGGATGGCAAGGGCATAAAACTTATTTACACGGGTTAAAGTCATAAATACAGGATAAAAAAAGGATAGTCGATTCACTATATTTAGTTATTGACATTTATTCATTTTTTAGTATAATTGCTATACTGGGGGCATTAATGATATTATTTTTACTGCTTGCTAATATTGGGTTTGAATATCTCCTCGTTGACCCGGTGGCAGAAAGGGTTGGGATGGGTTATGCCTTTTATGGTGATGGCCATAACATACATTATAACCCTGCAGGGATTATTTTGAATGATAAAACGAGTTATTCTTTTTCTTATCTAAATTATATCGGAGGAACTCATTTTGGATATGTTGATTACGAAAATAGCACATTGGGTGCAGGAATAAGATACTTTTACAGCGGAAAAATGAAAAAGACTGATGCACTTGGTCAGGAAATCGGAGATTTCAGCATAAATTTCATTGATTTTAGTGTGGGTAAGGGTTTAGCAATAAATAATATTTTATTAGGTTTCGCCGGTAAAGTCGTTTATGAACTCATTGATACACTATATTCAGCAGGACTGGGGATTGACATTGGAGCCTTATATTTCCTCTCGCAGGAGAACATTCACCTCGGTTTAGCAGTGAAGAATCTTGGAACGAGTATAAAACCATTTATCAGTGAAAAGGAATTATTACCCTATGAAATCAATTTGGGTGCAATTTACAATCTAAATCAGGGCTGGATTGGGCTTGATGTAGTAAAACCCGTTTTGATGAATTTTGGTGTTCGACTGGGTGCCGGCTATGATTTCACGGATTTTTTAACATTTCGTGTCTCATATAACAGTCTATTATCTCAGGTCAAAACCGATACTGGCCTTGACTTTCTCGCAGGGATAACCATAGGTTTTGGCGTTAAAAAAAGTAATATAAATGTCAATTACTCATACACCCCATATTTCAATCTGGGGCAGGCACATAGATTAACAATAAGAATAGGAGGTTAAAATGTCCCGTATAACATTTGGTATAATACCTGCAATCCTGATAATCATTCTGTCGGTTTTTTTCTATTTGAGTCCGCAATTTCTCGGACAGAAACCGACAAATGGTAAGGAAGCGGTAACAGAATTGATTTATAAAAGGATTACAAATCTGGGGAATTTTATTTCCCGCTCAACATTTGTTCAGGATGCACTGATTGAAAATGATGAGGCAAAACTGTCGGAAATTATTGTGACCCTCAAACAGGATGACCCTGAGATTTTGAGTGTGAATTTCACTAATAATAAAAACAAGGTCATTGCCTCTTCCAATGCCAATCTCCAGGGGACCGATTATGCACCGTTAAATCCTGGTAGTTCAAGTAAAATAGTTGAAAAATCCGGTGTATACGAAGGTGGATTTAGCATCAATTTAGGTGCAACACCGATCGGAACGCTCTATATACAGGTAAAGCCAAAAATTCCTGAAATAAAAGTTGCGACTTCTCCAAATCCGATCGTTCTTGTTGCGGGCATTGTCATAGCAATAATCACCTTCATCATAATGTTTTCTATGGCTTCAGGACTTGAATCCCGTCTGGTTGAGGATATAAATCTTCGTCAGGAAGAGGTCTTCCAGCCTAAAATTGAAGAATTGAAAAAACAACAGGAAGAAGCGCAGAAGGCACTGGAAGAAATAAATAAAAAGATTGCCCAGGGAGAGAATAAGATAAAAACACTTGAGGCAGAATACCAGGCAAGAAAGAAGGAATTTGAATCAAGCCCGGTTGTGCAGTCAGTTGAAAAATTAAGAGAAACAGAAGCCGAACTGCTCAAAAAACTTGAAGTCTTGAAGAATGAAGAGAATAGATTAAATAACGAAATCAATCTCTTAACCCAGAAGAGAGAAGAGATTATGAACGCACTTGAGGCAGAGAAAAAGGAAGAGGCAAGACTCCGTGAGAAACTTGACCTCATAAAAAAGAAGATTTTGCATCTTGAGAGTCCGGCGTAAAAAAGGACGAAGATTAACGGCCTTAAGAATGTCCATATTTTATTATGAAGAGTCAGTATATTAATGAATTAAAAGCCGGACAACTTGTAAAAGAGAAGTTTCTACTCAATAAAAAAATATTGCGGGAAAAAAAGGACGGCGGCTTCTTCACCCAGATTGAACTTAGTGACCGGACTGGTTCAATTGAAGGGGTTGCCTGGGATAATGTCAGCGATGAATTGAAAAATATCTCGGCCGGTGATTTTGTATTTGTAACAGGCAGTATCAGTGAATATAATGAAAGGTTGAGGATAGTTGTAAATTCCGTATCGCGGATCAATGAGGATGAAATAGAGCCCGAGGATTTCCTACCAGTAATTGAAGCAAACATTAAAGAAGTAATAAATGAAATCAGAGGGTTTCTGGGAAAAATAAGCAATCCTTATTTAAAAAATCTAATGATGCAATTTTTGAATAATCCTGAATTTATGGAAAGATTCAGTCGGGCGCCAGCAGCAAAAAAAGCCCACCATGCGGGTATCGGTGGTCTTGCGGTCCATACACGGAATCTTATAAAATTAGGGCTCAAAGCCTGTGAAATCTTTGAATTTCTTAACCCCGATTTGCTCATTGCTGGAAGTTTTTTGCACGACATCGGCAAGATTTATGAATATACATATCAGAAAAAAATTGACCATACCAAAAACGGCAGGATGCTCGGTCACATTGTCATTGGATACGAAATGGTTTCGGAAAAAATTTCAAAGATTGATAACTTTCCTGAGGAATTACGTTTGAAATTATTGCATATGATAGTATCCCATCATGGTGAACTTGAGTATGGCTCACCTATCCTCCCGCTTTTTCCTGAGGCACTGGTTTTACATTTTATTGACAATCTTGATTCTAAACTTGAAATGATGCGGGACGAAATTAAGAAGAATAAAGGGACACTCAGCAACTGGAGTGATTATCATCCTCTGCTTGGAAGGGCGATATACCTTGGATCCGAAGATTGATAATTAATCCCCAAAATGAAAATTAAAGAAATCAAACTTTATGGTTTTAAATCTTTTCAGGAAGAGACAAAGTTTCTGCTAAATCCGGGCATCACTGCCTTTGTTGGACCCAATGGAAGTGGTAAATCAAATATCTTTGATGCCCTGAGATGGGTCTTTGGTGAACAGAGTATGAAGGCATTGCGTTGTGAAAAAAATGAAGACCTCATTCATATATCTGTTGACGGGCTGAGTGATTCCAACTTTGCTGAAGTCACAGTGACAATAGAGAATGAAGATTTCTTTCCCCAATTCGGAAGCGAGTTTGAAATAAAAAGGAGATTTTATCGGGATGGCGAAAGCGAATTCTATTTAAACCGGGTAAAATGCCGGCTCCAGGATATACAGGCATTATTTTTGAATTCAGGAACCCTCACCTACTCATTCCTTGAACTTGCTGAAATTGAAAGAATCATCAGTGGTGATACAAAAGAGATGTTTGATGATGTGGCAGGAATATTAAAATATCAGGAACGAAGAGAACAAACAGAAAGGCGACTAGAACAGACTGAACAGGACCTCCTCCGTCTTGAAGATGTAATAGGCGAGATGGAAAGGACTGTGCGCAGTTTAAAGAGACAGGCAAGACAGACCCAGCTATATCAGGAATTAAAGGATGAATACAAGAAATTATCCCTTTTCATAACGAAATCGGATTATGAAAAGACAATTGCCGAACTGAAAGAGGTAGAAACTTCCTTAAATAACCTGAATCAGCAGAAACAGAATATACTTATAAAATTGAATCATCTTGATGAGGAACGCCAGAATTTAAAAAATGAATTTACAATACTCGAAACAAAAAAGAAGGAGACAATAAATGAGATAAACAATCTAAATAATGAAATCGAATCTCTCCAGCAGGAACTGACAAATCTCGAGAATGAGACTATTCAATTTAGTATTGAATATGAAAGGAAGACTGCATCCCTTAAAGAAAAGCAGGAACATCTGAAAAATTTGAATAATAAGATAATTGAAAACGAAAAAAAATTAGAAGATGTAAATAATGAACTTTCTATTTGGAATGAAAAACTTTCAGACGAACAAAATAAACTTGAAGCACTTTCTAATAAATTCATTGAAACGACGAGAACGATCGAAGAAAAACAAAAAACGATTGATGGAATCTTGCTCAAACTTCAGTTATTAAAAAATGACCTTGCCCGTGTTGAGATAAATAAAACAAATAAGGAAAATGTCATCAATCAATTAAATAAAGAAAAAGAAGAATTAACAAGGAATTTATCAACAAGAATAGAAGAAAGGGGAAAGTTTGAGCAGGAATTGGAAGTAATAGTTAAGGACCAGGACAATATAAGCAAAGCCATTCTGGAGCAGCAGAAACAGATTTCTGAACTGGAGGCAAAAATAGAAGAAATTGAAAATGATATTATAAAACGGCAGGAAGAACTGAATGATTGCAGGTTATTGATCGACACATTATCAAACAGGTTGGGTAAGGTTGAAAATATAAAATTCATCAAACAACAATTTAAAGATAGATTTTACGGAATGTTCAGAGATTGTATAAGTGTTCATCAGGGTTATGAGCATCTTGTTGATGTCTGTCTTTATGATGCACTGAATTTCTTTCTTGTAAGTGAAATTTCACCAGATGATTTTAAAAATCTTCCTGAAGGCAGATATGGTTTTATTTTCAAAAAAGAAGAATTAACAAAGGAAATTCCTGAAGAGTTAAAGAAATTAAAGTTATTAACTGACTTTATTGAGATAAAATCAAATAAAGAATTTTTAAGTGCAATTTTATCAAATTTCTTTCTGACTAACAGTTTTGAAGAATCTGTAGCATATTCAAAAAGATTCCCTGAATTTGGATTCATAGCACCCGATGGTATTCTAATGCATAACAATTCGCTCATAATTCAGAAAGGAGAATTTGGATATTTTCAGATAAATCAGAAATTGAATGAATATCAATCAAGGGCTGAATCCCTGCAAAATGAAATAGTCTTTATGAATGATGAAAAAAAGAAACTCCTTTATGAACTCTCCCAGACGAGGACAAACCTTGAACAAAATAAAGAGCGATTATTCGCATTAAACATCAATAAATCTGAATCTTCAATGCAGTTAAATACATTGAAGAACCAGTTGAATAACCTGAATAAAGAAATTGGAGAGATTGATAACGAAAGGATAAAAGTAATAAAGGAGATTGAAGAACTGGATATCCGCATTAACGAATATAAAACACAAATTGCCGAAAATGAAAAAACACTGGTTCAAACACAGACCGAAGAAGAAGAACTGAAAAACAACCTTTCAAAAATTGAAGCCCAGATTGATAATCAGAATAAGGAATTAAACCAGATCGTTTTAAAGATTGGCATACTAAATGAACTAAAGTCAGTATCTGAAAAAGGCTTGGCTGAAACCCGGATTGAAATTACAAATCTCAAAAATGAAATAGATGAAATAAGCAAATTATCCCAGAGTGAAAAACTGGGAATGATCGAACAAAAAATTGATGAGTTAAAACAGTCTATACAGGAGAAAAAAGAAAAACGTTCAAAACTTGAAGGTGAAATTCCCGAACAGACAATTCAGGATATATCGAAAAAAATTGATTCTATCTATGATGAAATAACTCAATTACAAAAACAACAGGATGAAGTTCAGAATGCTATAATGCAGGTTAATTTTAAGGTCTTTGAGTTGAACCACAAAAAAGAGGAATTGAACAAGAAGGCAAAGGAAGATTTTCAGACCGATTTAGATGAATATATACCAGAAGAAATACCGGAACCTGAAATGAGACTGAATGAGGTAAAAGAAAGGATGGCACGACTTGGTGAGATAAACCCATTGAGTCTCAGTGCTTATGAACAGGAGAAGAAAAGACTTGATGAATTTCTCATCCAGCGCAATGATATAATAACTGCCAAACAAAATCTTTTAAAGTCCATCGCTGAACTGGATGCACGAGCAAGGGAGAGATTTATTGATACATTCAATGAGGTAAAAGAAAAATTTAATGATGTATTCGCCAAATTCTTTGAAGGTGGAGAGGCTGACCTGGTTATGACCGACCCCGCAAATCCATTAACCTCTGATGTTGATATTGTGGTGCGAATGAAAGGGAAAAAGATTAAAAGAATTAACCAGCTCTCTGGTGGTGAAAGGACACTCCTTGCCGTAAGCCTCCTTCTTGCATTTTACCTTGTCAAACCAGCGCCATTCTGCATTTTAGATGAAATTGATGCTCCATTAGATGATGTAAATGTAGTAAGATTTAATAAGTTTTTGCGTGAATTGTCTCAACATACACAGGTTGTTATAATAACCCATAATCGTGCCACAATGGAATATGCTGATTACATTTACGGATTGACTATGGAAAGGCCCGGAAAGAGCAAGATCATATCAACCCGGCTTGAAGACCTTGAGCCCGCAGGTGTTGAGGAGCAGTAACCCGATTTATTTCATATGCCCCTCCCCCATCTGAGTAAATTCTTAGGAAAACTCAGTGGTATTTTCAGCAAAGCAAAGAGAGCTGACTTATCAAATCTTGAACAAATTCTTCTTGAAGCAGATGTTGGAGCAAAATACACAATGCAATTGCTTGAAAAGATTAATTATAATCCAGAACTGCTGAAGAACGAAATATTGAATATCATTGATATCAAATATCCATCTTTTGGTGATTCGAAACCTGTTGTAATCCTTATCTGTGGTGTGAATGGTTCTGGAAAGACAACGACTGTAGCAAAACTTGCCTATAGATTTCAACAAAAAGGAACTGTCCTTTTGTTAAGTGCTGATACCTATCGTGATGCAGCATCAGAACAACTCGATATCTGGGCAAAAAAAGCAGGGGTAGAGATTGTTCGCTCACAAAAAGGACAGGATGCTGGTGCGGTGGTTTATGATGGTCTTAATAAGGCAATGACAAGAGGTATTGATATGGTCTTGATTGATACCGCAGGAAGATTACACACCCGAACTGATTTGATGGAAGAATTAAAAAAAATAAAAAGGGTAATCACCAAATTAAAACCGTCTGGTCCGGATTTATCCCTTTTAACAATCGATGCAACATTAGGCCAGAATTCAATCCAGCAGGCAAAAATATTTACCCAGGAACTCGGTATCAATGGGCTTATACTTACAAAATTTGATGGCACAGCAAAAGGCGGGGCGATAATTCCAATATGTGGCGAATTAAAGATTCCGGTTCTTTATCTGGGAGTAGGGGAAAAGATTGAAGACCTTGTAGAGTTTAAACCTGAAGAATTTGTCGAGGCATTATTTGAAATAGGCTAACAGCCGATTTATATCTTTTTTATATAGCGCTCTAATAACCTTTCAATCCTTTTATTAAAAATAAAATATAAAACAAACGCCAGGCAAAGACCGATACCACCAATAATCCAGCCCTTTACACCGAATGACATCACCCTGTCACCAGCAATCACATAAATTAAAATTCCAGGGATTCTACAAATGGCAATTAAAATTATAAGAATTTCCAATGGTATGGTGGTCAAACCCGCAAGATAAAAAAGACCATCGCCCACAGGATTGGGGAACAATGCAAGAAACAGTATCAAAGGAAGACCCCTTCGGGTTATTTCTTTTTCAAAACCCAGTGCCCTCTCTTCAAGAAATAAGTGCAGAATTTTTTTGCCAAAGAACCGTGATACAAGCATTGCGAGAAAACCACCGGCTATCACAGCAACCCAGGATATTACAAAGCCTTTAATTGGCCCAAATATCATTCCAGAAACAATATTTAAAACCTGACCTGGAACCGGTGCAAAGAAGATTTGAAAAATGTAGAGCAAAAAATATACAAGGTATGCCATCATACCATATCCCTGGATGGATTCACGGACTGCTACAGGGTCATTGATAATAGATTTAAAATTACGCACAAAAATAATTGAGACGAGAATGATTATAGCAAGAATTATCAGGGTGCTGATGACTCCAAAAATCTGTTTTCTGGTCATAGCCAATTATACTTATAATCCAGCACAATTCAACGCTCTATTATTTACCGGCTTGCAGAATTCTTTGATTTTCCCATTCTAAAATAAGGACTTTGGTAGAGTGAATTTTTGAGACTGAAGTCTTTAGTAATAGTATTATCATTTAAATTGTAGTGGCCGGCCGCCACACTTCTTGGCGGCTTGCTCGGCTTTAAAAATGTCAAGCAAGCTTGACCACTACAAAAACATTGGCAGGATCGTCCGCCATACTGCGTGGCGGACTCGCAGGAATCGCAGGAAACGCAGTATCGTTTCTACAAATCATTTTTGTCATTCTGAGTCCGCCACTCTAAATCTCCTCTCCCCGCCGCAAAGATTGGTGGGGAGAGGGTTGGGGTGAGGGGACTTTTTTCTGTCATCATTAATCCGCAACTCTTCCGCCAATCCGCCATACAGAGTGGCGGATGGCGGGCTGCGACACCGTCCAACGAAAGACATCTTTAATTTGTCTGTAGCGGTCGGATTTATCCGACATAGTAAAAATATCCGAAAATTTGTGCGATGAATCGCACCGCTACAATAATTGCTACGTTTTTGATATCATTTTTAGGAAAAACTTAACTATTGCCAGGACACATATCACATTTTGATTCTGAAATCTATCACCTGAGGGACGTCTTAAATCGGCGTATTGACTTTACTGGTATCAATGATATAATTAAGCGGAGGTAAAAATGGCAAATAAATTAGAAATTCGAAATACGAAATCCGAAATTTTGATTAAGAGTCGTAAAATCTTGCGGAATCTATTTTTTAATCTAACTTCTAACTTCTCACTTTTAACTTCTTTTTTTACTCTTTCTATTTTTTACTTCTTACTTCCCGCTTCTTACTTATATTCCCAGACTGGCTGGGGACCGGATGTGCGGTTGACATTTGATTACGCCTACAATGCAGGTCCGAGAGCCGCTTGTTGTGGGGATACAATTCATTTAGTGTGGTGGAAAAATTATGTTGATAGTTTGTCAAATATGCATGACGAAGTCTTTTACAAGCGTTCCACGGATGCAGGTTTGACCTGGGGTGAGGATGTGAGGTTGAGTGTTGAGGATGACCGATCATCGGTTCTCCCCTGGATTGCTGTAAATGGGAATTACTTGCATGTAGTCTGGCAACAGCAAAATGTAGGAATTTGCTATCGAAAAAGTACCGATGGCGGCAATTCGTGGTTATCAATTGACACAATACCAAACGCTGGTTCAGGTAACCCATCAATTTGTGCGATAGATAGCAATGTATATGTAATTGCTTATCGTTCGGATGGTAGGGTAATATTTTCTAAAAGCACTGATAATGGTAATTCATGGCTACCAGCTCAAGAGGTTGGTATGAGGAATTCGGCATGGGCACGTATTAAGGCCCTCAATCAATTTGTCATTTTAGTTACTTGTGAAAATTTAGCAAATTCGCTTGAGATATACTACAAAAAGAGCACCAATGGGGGGCAAACCTGGAGTGATAGTGGATGTGTTTCGCAGTATGATTCAATAAGTTCTTTTCATCCTGCAATGGCGACTGACGATAGTGGATCGCTTCACATTGATTGGTGTGATTACAAGTATTCTCCCTACCCCTGGACTGGTGATATATTTTACCGGGCAAGTCGGGACAGTGGTAATGCCTGGGAGGAGATTGATTCATTAACTGTGATGCATCGGGCAGTGGCTTCGGATATTCTTGCTGAGGGTAATAATCTTCATCTTGTCTGGGAGGATGACCGTAATGGTTTTGATGATAATTT